>Ga0247841_10004265_pt1 | contig 24890 bp, 25 predicted proteins | sample LaCruzMarch2015__2_FD_192410 | JGI IMG/M metagenome (GOLD analysis project Ga0247841, IMG submission 192410) | Freshwater microbial communities from meromictic Lake La Cruz, Castile-La Mancha, Spain - LaCruzMarch2015_18m | ecosystem: Environmental > Aquatic > Freshwater > Lake | place: Spain... | reverse complement strand
TCCGGGCTACATCGACATCACCACGACCGACTTCCGGATCATCTATCACCTGGCCCATGCCCATGCCGTGGAGCGCCTGTTGCGCGGGTTGTGCGCCGGCGACCTGATGCGTTCGGGCATCGAACCGTTGCGGCCCGCGACGCCGCTCGACGAGGCGGCCCGGGCCTTGGTCCGCCAGGGGCTCAAGACCTTGCCGGTCGTCGATGGGGAGCGTCGCGTGCTGGGGGTGCTGACCGAGACCGATGTGCTGCGGCGGCTCGGTGCGGGCAGCTTTCTTGAGTTGCTGCTGCACCTGATCGAGGGCGAGGGCGAGGGCGAGCTCGCCCACCGCTGTCGCGAGACCACCACCGGCGCGATCATGACGACACCCGCCGTCGCGGTGCCGGAGCAGGCCGGGCTACCTGAGATGATGGCCGCCTTTCGCCGGCACCCGGGGCGCGGTATGCCGGTCGTCGATGTCCAGGGACGCTGCGTCGGCGTCCTGCTGCGCAAGACCTTTCTCACCGCCTGCCACTTGGACGCCGCACCTTGAGCCGCGCGTCGGGGCTCATGGCGGGGTTCGGTGCCTACCTGCACAAGATGCGCGGGACGACGCGCGGCAGCCCACCGCGGGTGAGTCGCGAGGAGGTCCTGTGGTCCTGGGCCGGGGCCTTCATCGGCATCGGCGCGGTGGGCTGGCTGAATCAGCGCTTCTTTACCGGGACCGACCTCACCCTCGTGATCGGCTCGCTCGGGGCCTCCGCGGTGCTCCTCTACGGCGCGGTGCGCAGTCCGCTGGCCCAGCCCCGCAACCTGATCGGCGGTCACCTGCTGTCGGCCCTGGTGGGTGTGGCCAGTTGGAAGATGCTGCATGCGGACCCCTGGCTCGCCCAGGCCGTAGCCGTGGCGACGGCCATTGCCCTGATGCATCTCACCAAGACACTGCATCCGCCGGGTGGCGCCACCGCGCTGATCGCGGTGATCGGTTCCGACCAGGTCCACGCCCTGGGGTTTCTCTATGTGCTGGTGCCGGCCACACTCGGGCCGCTGATCCTGCTGGTTGTCGCACTTCTGGTCAACAATATCCCGCGCACCCGTCGGTACCCGGAATTCTGGTTCTGATGACCGTGCGGGCGGCGGCGCCGCATCCGCGGGAATTTGCGGGTCAGTGCGCGGCGTCGGGGTCGATGCCGAGGGCGCGCAGGCGCTCGGCAAGCTGCTCGGCGCGGGCGTCCGACTGCGCGGCGCGCGCCTCTGCCTCCCGCGCCTGCGCCTCGGCCTGCCGGGCGCCACGGGCCAGTTCGACCGGGCTCAGGAACGGCCGGCCGGCCGGGTCGAAGATCTCCAGGGTCTCGGCGCGCAGGGCAAAGCGGATGCCGAGCCTGGGGCTGGTCCAGCCGTTGACGTAGGCCATGGGGGCGAGCCGCCCGTCCTGGCGCAGCCAGACCTCCAGACGGTTGCGCTCGGGGTCGAATTGCAGCGTATTCTCCGCCAGCGGGGCTCCGTCGCTGTCGGGATAGGGGTCGGCGGGGTCGAAACGGGGCACTGGGTTCATGGTGCTGGCTCCGGGCCGGGGGCCCTCTGTCGGTCGGAGTACGTCGGTCGGACTCGCTCTCCAGCATAGCAGCGGCAAGGGGAGCGCGGAGGGCGGAACGCGCGGCGGTTCCGCCATCCCCAGCGGCGCCCTCAGGTCACAAGGCACGCCACACCAACCGCTCCACCCCCAGGGCTACCACGGCCAGGGCGCGCAGGTCCGTGAGCCCATGCCGCTCCCGCAGCGTGGCGCCGTAACCCCGCGCCTGCGCCGCCGCCTCATCGAGCCGGGCCGCCACCGCGGGCAGGGCGGCCAGGGACTCGCGCGGCTGTGCCCGCACCTGCTCGCCGGTGAGCCCCAGTTCCTTGAGCCCCAGATATTTGAATTCCAACAGCAGGTCCAGGGCCTGAAAACGGCGCATATCCGGGCGCACGATCAGGGCCAGGTCCGCGTAGCCGCGGTCGGTCTCCAGTTCCGAGACGGCCATATAGAGCCGGTCGTCGAACAGCAGGGTGAGGAAGGCGAACTTGACCAGGAGTTCATTGGTCCAGCGGTAGTCGCGGTTGGACAGCACCCGGAACAAGCGCGATTCGATGAAGTCGCACAGGGGGGCCGGGTCGGCAGTCTGGCAGAGGTGACGGGCGACCTTCACCATACGGCTGCGGTCCTCGTGGTCCGGCAGCCAGAGATCGCGCAGCCGCTCCACATAGAGGGCGCGGGCCACGAGGTTCGGGACCTTGAGCATCGTCTCGTTGTAGGGGGTCGTTCCGGCCAGCGTGAGGACCCCGAAATAATAGAGCAGCGAGGCCATGAAGGGCTGGTCCTTGACCGCGCGCAGCATGTCCTCCACCCCGAAGCGCCGGGCCAGTTGCGGAATGACGACCCGGTCGTCACCGCTCAGGGCGGCGACCAGCAGGTCCTCGCCATGGGGCAAGCGGGCGATGTAGGCGAGCTTGTTGCGGTCCATCGCCAGGTTTTCGTCGAGCAACTGGGCCGGCGGCTGCCCATGGCGGCGCAGGGCATCCAGGAAATAGAGGCTCAGGGTGGGATTGTAGAGGCTCGCGGTCGCCTCCGTGCTGAAGCGATAGCCGTTGTAGAAGGTCCGCATGGTGTCCAGGGCCGCGGCCGGTAACCAGGCGGCGCCGTCCGCGGCCAAGGCATCAAGCACGGTGGCGATCTCGGGCTCGGTAAAGCCGCACAGGTCGTTGAAGGCCGCCTCGAGATAGATGTTCTTCCCGACGTTATAGCCGCTGGTCATGTCGCTTAAGACCACCGGCGAGACCCCGGTGATGAAGACCCGATCCACCCCCATCCCGCCCGCTGCCGCCTTCACCATCTTGAAGACCGTCTTCAGCAGCCCCTCGCCATAGAGCAACGACTCGTAGTGCCCCTGGCCCTGGTCCTGACCAGGCCCGGCCATCAGCACCTCGTTGGCAAAGTTGTCGTATTCGTCGATGAGGAGATACACCTTGTGGGGCGTCTGGGAGACTGCCGTCAGGGCCGAGCGCAGGGACGAGAGTGCATTCTCGGCATGGATCTCAATCGCCGTGGGCAACCGGGTCTGATAGCGCCGGGCGAAGTCCACGATGCAATCGTTGAGGTGCCGATGCAGCGCCGCCTCGATCGCCCCGACCGCTCCCTGCGCCGGCACCAGCGAGAAGTCCCACTTCATCACGAAGAACTGGTTGTGCAGCGGCGTCGGCGCCCGCCCGATGGCGAGCCCCCCGAACAGGGCGGCGAATTGGTCCGCCCGGTTCAGGTCGTAATAGTGCTCCAGCATCGACAGGAGCAAGCTCTTGCCGAAGCGTCGCGGGCGAATAAAGATCAATTGCCGCCCGGTGTCCTCCAATTGGGGGATGCGGTCGGTGCGGTCCTGATACCAGTAGCCCTCCTGGATCAGGGTGCCGAAATCGCTCAGACCATAGGGAAACTTCATGACGGACGACCCCCGCGTGCCGGACCCGCGCCCGGCCCCCCGGGGGAGGCGCAGGATGCCGTGGACCACCGACGCAGCATAGCACCCGGGCGGTGCCGGCCGCCCCCTTGAGGCAGGGCCGAAACGATTGCCGTGTTCCCCCCAAGAATTGCCGCATGCCACCGTCCCGACGATCAGCCGCGTCGGTCGGGTTAGCGCAGCCGCGTAGGTCGGGTTAGCGCAGCGTGACCCGACAGCCGGCGCCACCGCGGCGGGTTAAGGCGCGCCGCAACCGACGCAGCGTGAACGGTACTGCACCAGGCGCGCCTGACCCGACCTGCCGGGCTGGGCTGCGCCTGCAAGAAATGCAAGAAGCGGTTAGAAGTGAAAGAAAAGACGCAATATAAAACAGCGTTTTGGGCGCTAACATGGAAGGCACGGCGGGGCCGCCGACACAGTGCGCGGCGAGCGGCGGCGGCTCCGACTTCGTCGGCCCGCTCGACATCGTCTCCCTGCCGGCCACCCCGCTCCTGCTTGGCCTCGGGTTGCTCGGCCTGGCGGCGGCCGGTCGGTTCGGTACGGGCTGGCCTCGCACGCCGACACTGGCGCATGAGCGGTGAACGTCGGGCGGAACGCGGTTCGGCTGTTCGCGGCGTGGTGGCGGATCGCCCTGCGGGCATCCGCCCTACGGCTTCCGCCCGACGGCATCCGCCGTACGGCATTCACCCGACGGCATCCGCCCGACCGGGCTTGCGCACACTGCCCAAAGACACCATGCTCCACGCATCCTCAGTTCGTCATCCTCGCGACCCGCTGGACCGGCGCCCAAATCGCGCCCCTGTCCCGGTCCGGTGTAGGTCCCGCCATGCCGCTGCTCATCGCCTGCCTCTGCCTCTGCCTCGGCGTCGGCACGGCCGCGGCCGGAACCCTGATACCGGTGCGGCTGCAACTGAAATGGACCCACCAATTCCAGTTCGCCGGCTACTACGCCGCCGCCGCACAGGGCTACTACCGAGACGCCGGGCTCGACGTCACCATGATCGAGGGGCGCCCGGATCAGGACCCGGTGTCACAGGTGCTCGCCGGTAAGGCGCAGTTCGGGGTCGGTACCGCTGATCTGCTGCTGCGGCGCGCCCGCGGGCAGCCGGTGGTGGCGCTGGCCGTGATCTTCCAGCACTCCCCGCTCGCCCTTATGACGCTCGCCGGCTCGGGGCTGCGCAGCGTCCACGAGGTCGTCGGCAAACGCCTGATGATCGAGGACAACTCCGCCGAGCTCTGGGCCTACCTGGCACGCGAGGGAATTCCGCCGGGCAGCTACACACGCCTGCCCCACGGCTTTGAGACCGCCGCACTGCGCACCGGGGCGGCGGACGCCATGTCGGTCTACGTCACCGACGAGCCGTACGTCTTCGCCCGCGACGGCATCGACTACACGGTGTTCACGCCGCGCTCCGGGGGGATCGACTTCTACGGCGACAACCTCTTCACCACCGAGCCCTACCTCAGTGCCCACCCGGACCTGGTCGAGGCCTTCCGTGCGGCCAGCCTGCGCGGCTGGGACTATGCGATGGCCCACCCGCAGGAGCTCGCCGACCTCATCATCGCCCGCTACTCTCAGCGCAAGGACCGGGCGCAACTGCTCTTTGAATACGAAAAGATGCGCCCGCTGCTGCGCACCGACCTGATCGCCATCGGCTACATGTACCCCGGGCGCTGGCGCCACATCGCCGAGGTCTTCGGCGAACTCGACATGCTGCCGAGCGAATTCGCGCCGCGCGAGTGGCCACCACCAGGCTTCCTCTACGATCCCAAGACCCGGCACCTGCCCCCCTGGGTACCCTGGGCCGCCGCCGGGACCCTGCTGATCTTCCTCGCCGCGGGCGGCGGTACCCTGCAGGTCGCGCGGGTCAACCGTCGGCTCGCCCACGCCATGGACGAACAACGCCTGGCTGAGTTCGCACTCAAGGCGAGCCGCCAGCACTATCAGTCCATCTATGAAGGCGCCCCCCTGGCCCTGGTCCTGTTCGATCGCACGCTGCGCGTCACCGACTGGAATCAGGCCGCGGAGCGGATCTTCGGCTGGCCCCGCGGCGAGATGCTGGGGGTCAAGGTCGACCGGATGGTGGTGCGCGATGAGATCGACTACGTGTACCGGGTGATGGAACAGGCCTGGGAGGGGCAGACCGTCAACGGCATCAACCACAATCTGACCCGGGACGGACGCACCATCCTGTGCCGCTGGAGCAACGTGCTGCAGCGCGACGGCCACGGCGACCCCGTCGCCGTCCTGTCACTCGCCGAGGATGTCACCGAGACCTGGCGCATCCGCGACGAACTGGAGACGGCCAACCGCAACCTGCGCGCCCAGATCAGCCAGATCGAGGGGCTCCAGGAGGAACTGCGCGACCAGGCGCTGCGCGATCCCCTCACCGGGCTCTTCAATCGCCGCCAACTCCACCAGGCCCTGGAGGTCGCCCTGGCCAACCCCGCCAGGCGGCCCCTGAGCCTCGTCATGATCGACATCGACCACTTCAAGTGGGTCAACGACACCCTGGGGCACCAGGCGGGCGATCAGGTGCTGACCGCGCTCGCGCGCATCCTCACCGTCGGCACCCGCACGGACGACCTGGCGTGCCGGTACGGCGGCGAGGAGTTCACCATCGTCCTGCCCGGCACGAACAGCGTGACGGCCCGCGAACGCGCCGAGTCCTGGCGCCGCACCTTCGCCGCCCTGATCATCCAGACCCCGACCGGCGAGGTCCGCCGCACCCTGAGCGCCGGCATCGCCACCTGGCCCGACCAGGCCCAGGATGCCGACCACCTCCTCGCCCTCGCCGACCAGGCGCTCTACGCCGCCAAGCAAGCCGGGCGCAATTGCACGGTGATCGCCAATGGCTAAGGAATTCTCAGTGTTGCGGGTGCAGGTGTCCTCGCAGTCTCCGGCACGCGCCGATGCCGGCGCCGGGAGAATGCCGGCCGAGCGGCCGCTCAATGAACTGCAAGACCTCGCCCGCTATCTCCTGCGGGCCCTCCTCGCCGTCCTCCTGTGCAGCGTCCTCGCCCCGGCGCAGTCGGAGATCTACAAATGGACTGACGCCGAGGGGATCACCCACTTCTCCGACCAGCCGCCCCCGGGTGGGACTGCCACGCAGTTCCGGATGCCCGCGACGCACGACAGCGGTGCAGCATCGGCCCCAGTCGCGGATACCCCCGCCCCGATCCCGGCCCCGGCGGCCGCGCAGCCCGCCACCAAACGGGTCCTGATGTACGGTGCCGAGTGGTGCGGCTACTGCAAGCAGGCGCGCAGCTATTTCACCTCCCACGGCGTGCCCTTCAGCGAATACGACGTCGAGAAGGATGCCGCCGCCGGCCGGGAGTTCAAGCGCCTGGGCGGCAACGGTGTGCCCTTGATCCTGGTCGGCGAGCAGCGTTTGCAGGGATTCTCGGCCGCGGGCTTCGAGCGCTTGTATCGACAATGAGGCACTCCTACCCTCCGGCCGGGCGTTTGACCACAACCGCCCGGCAGTCATCCGCCCTGGCGGGTTTGCCCTAAGACGCATTCACAGGCAGCCCCCATAAGGACATAATGGCCCGGCCTGACGACTCGGGGCACGACCACCAACGACGGACGGACCCATGGACCATCGCCACCTGACCACCCTGTCCACCCGGCTCGCGGCCTTCCTCGCCGAAGTCTTGCCGAGCCTGTCCGATCGCTGGTGGCAGACCCACGTCCTGGACGAACTGACCTTTCAGCAGCGCAACCACGTCAACACCGCGGGCTACACCCGGCTCGATCAACTCGACCGGGCCGCCCTGCTGCGGATCGCCGACCGCAACTGGTCAGAGATCGCCCACGCCGCCTCCTTGCCACCGACGGCAAGGAACTGGCTCAAAGAGGCCCAGACCATCCGCAACCGCTGGGCGCACGCCCCGGTCAGCGGCATCCCGGACGACGAGTGCTACCGCGACCTCGAAACCATCGAGCGGCTGATGCAGGCGATCGGCGCCGACCAGCCCGCGCTGGCCGACATCCACGCCGAGCGAACCGCGCTCCTCGCGCAACTGGCCGGGTCCGCCAAGCCTGCCGATCAACCGTCCGCAACGGCATCGCAAGGGGCCTTCGACCCCGGCCAACTCGTCCGGCTCAAGGCTGAGCCCACCGTCACCGGCGCCGTGGTCTCCCGTGCCCCGGCCGACCCCGAAGACCGCTACCAGGTCTTCCACGACGGCGCCGTCACCACCTATTGCGCCTCCCAGATCGAACCGGCCGCCGTCCCGGCCGCACGCCCGAGCGTCACCCCAGCCGCACGGCACACCGACCTGATCCAACTGATCGGCGCCACGCTCGCCCGCCGCCACGGCGACCGGAATCTCCGATTCATCCTCACGACCCTACACCGCCAGCTCGCAAGCTGCGTCTTCCGCCTCGCGCCCTACCTGGAAGCCATCCTCCACCGCCACCTGTGCCAACTGGAGTACCGGAGCCACCACCGAGCACGCCCGCAGTGCGGCTCAGGACTTGACCACGGTCCTCAAGCGTGGCGTCATTGGAACAATGAACGCCAGAAAGCTCTTCGAGCGCCGTCAGACCTTCCGCTCCGGCCTGATCGAAATGGTCATCTGGCAACTCCCGCAGGCCGACGCGGAGCGCCCGCACGGGCTCAAGTACCGTTTAGTGTATATTCGGGACCGGCAGCGTATCGTCGGCTACGACAACGAGCGCGGCAAGGGCGACCACAAACACCTGGCCGGACGGGAAGAACCTTATACCTTTGTCAGCATCAGGACTTTGCTCGACGATTTCTGGGCCGATGTCAGGAGCCTGACCGATGATTGAACGACGCATCCTTCGCATCGAGATCTCGACGCCGCAGGCCGCGATGGAGGCGTTCGCGCAAACCTGGGAACGCCTCGAACGGGGCGAAACTGTCACCCCAGTTGAATCCATTGGCTTCGAGAGCCTGTCTGAGATGCTCAGTACCCTGACGCCAAGGCGTTGGGAACTGATACAGACGGTCAAACGCCGCGGACCCACGCCCATCGGGGAACTTGCTGAACCAGTCGAGCAGGACAAGACCCCTGGCTCCACCGATGTCGGGGCCTTGGTCGATCTAGGTATCCTTGAAATCGACGACCGCCAGCGCGTCTTTGTGCCTTGGGATGAGATTGATCTGCGGGTGCCGCTAGCCGCATAAGATTACAGCATTCCAAGAATCACGTATACCTATGACCGACCGAGGCTCGCTGACTCGCGCGCCCGCGACCACTTAACTTGAGTATACTACTCCCAAGATGCGGCCCAGGTCTCTTCACGCTCAAGCAACGGATCACCTAGCCAAGCATGACCGACAATCATCACTACCTTGTTCACATCCCCAATCTCCCGAGCTATACGGAAGTCCGTAAGCTCATCACCATCTGGTCGGGCACGACGAGGCAATCTGCCGTGCATGACATAGTCAACGCCGTATGGGGTCAGACCGGTGCGCCCCAAAATCAGGTCGACTGGAGCAATCCCGACGAATGGATTGTTAAACGCCTTTCCGGTGAGTCCGCCGAGCTAGCCAGCCGGATCTGGCAGGAAAGCGCCGGGACCATCAACCCACGCTACCTCTACGACGCTTACCGGTTCATCAATACCTATAAACTCCTGATGCCGGACAGCAATGGGGTATACCGTTTGACCGACATCGGGCAGTTATTTCTCGACGAGGATACCACCACCGTCCGTAAGATCGATGAGGCAGAAGGGATACCGAATCTTCTCTCCATCCTCGCCGCGCATTCGCCGTGCAAACGCAGCGATTTGCTCGAAGACTGGGGTGATTTTCTGCTGGCTCATTCAACTTATGGGACCTCTTCGACCATCAAGTATACGCTACGCTATCGTATGCTCAACTTGGTCGAACGCGGCTACGCCACTCGCGAGGGTAATACCTACGCCATCACCGACAAGGGCATCGCCTACGCCACCGAGTCGAGCGAGACGCCGGAGCAGCATCCGCACCAACGGGTACTCAGCGCAATCAAGAGCTACAACGACGATCAGGTCACGGCACTCCGGGAGCGGCTCGCCCAGATGCATCCCTACCGGTTTGAAGCTCTCATCCGTGACCTCCTTGAAGCGATGGACTACGAGGACGTTGTCGTTACCAAGCAGAGTGGCGATAAGGGTGTCGATGTGATCGCCAATTACCAGTTCGGAATTACTCAGATCAAGGAAGTCGTCCAGGTGAAGCGCCATCAAGGTTCTATCACACGACCGGTGCTCGATCAGTTGCGCGGTGCTTTGCCTTACCACCAGGCGATTCGCGGCACCATCATTACTACCGGCCGCTTCGCCAGGGGCTGCACCGATGCAGCGCTGTACCCCGGAGCCGCACCCATCACTTTAATCGATGGCGACAGGCTCATAGACCTCCTGCTCAAGCATGAGGTCGGCGTCAAGAAGCGGCCCCAATCCCTGATCGAAATTGACGACAGCTACTTTTCCGAGGGTAACGCCGGCAGCGAAGCAGAACCGGCCCTAGATTCGACGGAGGACATGGGGCCATGATCGGCAAGATTGGGCAGCGCAGCATCGGCAACGGCGCTGGTCGCCCTGCTCCAGAAGGCACTTGCCTCGCCGGAGCTAAACTTGAGACAAACCCGTAGGAGTTGCCTGGCGTGTTCCGTCTGATCGAGACCCACATTCAGAGCATCGTCGACTCTATCCCCACGACCCACGTTCGCGATTACGACTGGCTCGTCGAGAATATCGATCGCGCTGGTGAGTCGGAATATCAATCGAAATATCGAGCATACTGGGCTATGAATGCCGCGCGCCTCAGCCCGAGCTACTACCAAGAGTATTTCCGCCGCCTCGCTGCGGCTACAGACGGCACGCCAACGTTGGGAAGCCTCGTTGGAAGTCTCTATATGGTACCAACTCACCGGAACGAACGCCAAAGTCTTCAATTTTCGTTTGCCACGAAGCTAATCCATATGAAGAATCGCCGGTCGCCGATTTACGACAGCCAGATTGCCGCTTTTTATTTCTTTCGGGAGCCCGCCCGCACTCTCTCCCTTGAGAATCGGATCAGCCAGCTCGAAAGTTTTCATGGGTTCCTGCGCTCCGAATACGCAAGGATCCTGGCGAACGATTTGCTGGCAGCATCGATAACTGCCTTCCGGGTAGCATTCCGTCCAGTCTATTTCACTGACGAGAAAATTATCGACTCCCTGATCTGGGCATTCGTATCGAGGCTCCGCAACGGAGCTACGCGAGAAGGCACTGTGATCTATAGCTAGATGAGTAAGAAATGCAGCCACGGTCAGTTATTTGGACTGACGGTAAGTGCATTTCGCTTGCGGAGCACGACGCGGCCGACTGAGTCTTATCAGTGCGCCCAACGCCGAAGCCCCCCGTTCTGGCATTTGCTTCCCTCAGGAGTGCAGCCATGCAATGGCCAATAATCCGCGCCCACTATCCGCAACAGTGGCTTCTGCTGGAGGCGGCAAAGGCCCATTCGGAAGGCGACGAGCGTATTCTCGACCAATTGGCGGTGCTTGACGCCTTCCCCGATTCTGCGACAGCCCTGAGCGCCTACGCCAGAATCCATCGCGAAGTCCCGCAACTGGAGATTTACGTCTTCCACACCAGCCGGGATACGCTGGACATCCGGGAACGGCAGTGGCTTGGCATTCGGAGCGCGTGATGAATATCGACCTGCGTCATGGCTTGCCTTATATCAGCGCAGAGATTGAGTATCGCGGACAGCAGGTCAAGATCGAGAATGTCTTGCTGGATACGGGCTCGGCCGGATGCATGTTCGACGCGGACCAGTTGTCGGCTATCGGACTGCACTACGAGCCGTTTGATCTTGTACATATGTGGCAGCTTTACGACAATGCCAGCGCGTCCCCTGCCCTGATCGCCGAAGGAGGCAACCCATGAAGACCCCGGTTTCCCGACTCAATGATCCCGACATGCAGGCCGCACCGGTGGCGCTGATGCGGGCCTCCGAGAGGGCGCGTCGCCTGGCGGAGCAAATCGGCACGCGGTTCGTGATCCGCCTGCCCGCCAGCTTGCTCAACGACGGGCCCGGCTCCACCAGTTCAACCGAGCCTGACAGCGAACGCAGCGCATCATTGGCGCCGAGTGGATCAGTCCGAGAGAATCAACCATGACTGTTGCAGAGTTGGCAGACGAACAGATCAAGAAGCTACCCGAGAACCAGGCTCGCGAGGTACTGGATTTCATCGGTTACCTCAAAGAGAAGGGCGAGCGCGCGGAGTGGGAGGATCTGATGGATGCCCAAGCGGGTTCGCTCGCCTGCGTCTGGGATAACCCGGAAGATGCGAAGTGGAATGATCTATAGGCGCGGCGACTTGGCCCTGGTGCCGTTTCCGTTCACCGACCTGTCGTCCGCAAAGCGGCCTTGATCATAACTCCGGCCCGCCCGGGCGGCGGTTGGCGCCCCGTTGTAGGTCGGCCTTCAGGCCGACCGGGGGCGCCGCGGTAGGCCTGAAGGCCGACCTACAGACCCGTGGACGGAATTATGATCAAGGCCCGCAAAGCGAAGGCCAGTATTGGTGTTAGCCGACCCGGAGTCCGCGCCGTCGGCCGGTCGTCCTTAAGGGCGACATACATTGGCGCAGGGAGCCTTGATCAGAAATCCGGCCAAACAGCGTACTGCGAGGTCTTTGGTCCGCACAGCGGACCCTACGGCCTCGCGACCGTCGGGTTCGTTTTGCGGACCCATTCTCGCCACGGACCAAGTAGGTGTCATGAGGTCGTAGGGTGGACAAGCGCAGCGCAGTCCACCAGCGGCGGTGCGGGATTCGGTGGACTGCGCTAGCGCTTGTCCACCCTACGGCTGGAACCGTGATCAAGGGCGAAGGGTGGAAACTATGCGACCCCTGCCAACCAATCCCGTGGGACCAGGAAGTGCTCATAGAGCCGCGCCTCCGGGCTTTCGGGGTCCGGCTTCCAATCGTACCGCCAACTGACCTCCGGCGGCAGTGACATCAGGATGGACTCGGTGCGGCCACCCGATTGGAGCCCGAACAGGGTGCCGCGGTCGCAGACCAGATTGAACTCCACGTAACGACCGCGGCGGTATTTCTGGAAGGCGCGCTCGCGCTCGCCATAGGGTGTGGGGTGGCGCCGCGCGACGATCGGGAGATAGGCGTCCGGATAGACCTCGGCAACCGCGCGCATGAAGGCGAAGCACTCGGCGAAGCCGCCCGCACCCGCGCCGCCGGGGAGACCCTCGGCGCCCAGGTCATCGAAGAAGATCCCGCCGATGCCGCGCGGCTCGTTGCGGTGCTTGAGGAAAAAATACTCGTCGCACCACTGCTTGTAGCGGGGATGCACCGCCGCGCCGAAGGGCCGGCAGGCGGCCCGGGCGCTGCGGTGCCAATGGAGGCAATCCTCGTCGAAACCGTAATAGGGGGTGAGGTCGAAGCCGCCGCCGAACCACCAGACCGGCGGCTCGCTCGGGTGCTCGCTGATGAAGAAGCGCACGTTGAGATGCGAACTGGGCACATAGGGGTTGTGCGGGTGGACCACCAGCGAGAGCCCCATCGCTTGGAAGCCGCGGCCCGCCAGTTCCGGGCGGGCGGCGGTGGCGGACGGGGGCAGGCGGTCCCCGAAGACCTGTGAGACGTTGACCCCGGCCTGCTCGAAGACGGCCCCGCCCGCCAGCACCCGCGTCCGCCCGCCGCCCCCGCCCGGCCTCTGCCAGGCGTCCTCGCGGAACCTGACCTGCCCATCCAGGCCTTCGAGGGCGGCGCAGAGGCGGTCCTGGAGGTCGCGCAGGTAGGTGCGGACCGCCTCGCTGTCGGGGCCTTCGCCCATCGCCGGGGATTAGCCCCGATTCTCCTTCAGGACGAAGTCGCGGTGCGTCTCGCCGACATAGATCTGGCGGGGACGCGCGATCCGGTTGCGCTGGGTCTGGTTCTGTTCCCACCAATGGGCGATCCAGCCGGGCAGGCGGCCGATGGCGAAGATGACCGTGAACATATTGGTCGGGATGCCGATGGCCCGCAGCAGGATGCCGCTGTAGAAGTCCACGTTCGGGTAGAGTTGGCGCTCGACGAAGTAGGGGTCGGACAGCGCGATCTCCTCCAGCCGCCGGGCGATCTCCAAGAGCGGGTCACCGGCGCTCAGTTGGGGCAGGAGTTTCTCGGCGATGGCGCCGAGCATCTTGGCGCGCGGGTCGAAGTTCTTGTAGACCCGGTGGCCGAAGCCCATGAGCCGCACCTTGCTGTCCTTGCTCTTGGCCTGCTTCACATACTCCTCCGGGGTGATGTTGCCCTGGTGGATCTGCTCCAGCATGGACAGCACCTCCACATTGGCCCCGCCGTGCAGCGGTCCCCACAGGGCGCAGACGCCGGCGGCGCAGGAGGCGAACAGGTTGGCGCCGCTGGAGCCGACCATGCGCACGGTGGAGGTGGAGCAATTCTGCTCGTGGTCCGCGTGCAGGATCAGGATCGTATTGAGTGCATCACGCACCAATTGAGGGCAGATGTACTGCTTGTAGGGCTGGGAGAACATCATGTGCATGAAGTTCGGCACATAGCGCAGCGCCGGGTCCGGATAGATGTTGGGCAGACCCCGTGAGTGCCGGAAGGCATAGGCGGCGATGGTGCGGATCTTACTGATCAGGCGTGCCGCAGCGTGACGGAACTGGCTTTCGTCTTCCAGTTCATGCAGTTCCGGGTGGAAGCAGGACAGGGCGTTGATCATGGCCGAGAGGATAGCCATCGGGGGCGCGACCCGCGGGAAGCCCTCGAACTGGTGGCGCATGCTCTCGTCGAGATTGGCGTAGCGGGTCAGATCCGCGGAAAACTCATCGTACTCCGCCGTACTCGGCAGCCGCCCGTTGATCAGGAGCCAGGCTACGTCGGTGAAGGTCGGGCCCATCGCGAACTGCTCGATGGGGATCCCGCGGTAGCGCAGGATGCCCTGCTCCCCGTCGATGTAGGTGATGCTGCTCTCGCAACTGCCGGTGTTGCCGTACCCCTTGTCCAGGGTGATGTGGCCGGTCTTGGCGCGCAGCTCGCTGATGTCGATGCCGCGCTCGGCCTCGCTGCCTTCGACGATGGGGAATGTGTATTCTTTACCGCCCAGGGTAAGGATTGCCTGATCAGGATTGACTGTGGACATGGGATTGGGTCTCCGGGTTTACTGCAAAGGACCGCCGCGGCCATTGCCGGACGGCGCAGGAGCGCATTCGAGGTCAAGACCTGGTCCCAGCGCGCCGACAAACGGCAGGTCGGGTGCGCCCTGAACACTGCATGAAACGCGCCAGGGCGCGTGCCCTGGCGCGGCATCGCGGCCCCGACGGGGCCGCATCTGGACTCACTGCCCCTGCTTGCTGGTCAAAGAACGTACCATCTCCACGACCTTCTGCTGCCACTGGGTGGCCCAGACCGGTTGCGGAACGTTCCAGCCGATGACGATCCCGACGGCGATGAAGAACAGCGCGAAGAACATGAGGAATACTCCTGGGATTGAGCCTGGGATTGCGATTGAGGCAGGGAGTCGGCTGCGGCTGCCGGACCGCCGTCGGCACCGGACCGGGGCACCCTGAGCGCCGCGGAATCCGGCCCGCCAGGCCGCGTCCGGGCAACGGCGCACCCGCCCACAGGCGGATGTTACAGCGCCGGGGTGTCCCGGGGATACCGGCGGGAACCGGATACTCAGCCGTGCTCCTCCAGGTGGAACCCAAGCAGTTCCAAGACCAGGGCCGTGCCGGCCCCCCCCAGGAGCCCGCCCAGGAAACCGGACGGCAGTTCCCGCTGCAACTGCCCCAGCAGGTCCTGGCTGGTCCCGTCCGCGGCCAGGGTCGGAGTACCCCCGAGCAGCCAGATGCCGGCGGCGACCAGGGACGCGATCAGACCGGCCACCAAGGCCGCCGACAACCCGACCGGGAGCCAGGCCCGGCCGCGCCCGACCAGCCAGCGTTCGGCGACCTCGAACAGGGTTCCGACCAGCACCACCACGACAGCGGCGAGGACGACCATGCCCGGGTCCCGGCCAGTCGCGGCGGTCGCCGCGACCACGGCCAGCCCCGCGATCAGCCCGCCCGCGAGCCCCGCCAGGGTCGGACCCAGGGGCCGGCCGGCACTGCCCGTCATCCAGGCCTGGAAGCTGCCGAGCCCCAGACCCACGACCGCGGCGGCCCCGGCGATCACCGCGAGGCCGAGATCCGGCCCGCCCAGGATCAATGCCCCGATGGACGCCAGGACCCCGGCCATGGCACCGCTCAGGGCCACGGGCATGGCGCTGTAGAAGGCGGCGGTCGCCATCGCCGCGGCGCCGGCGGCGGCGAGCGGTGCCAGCCAGAGGCCCGCGCCGAAGGCCGCGAGTACCTGGTACAGCCCCGCGAACAGGCCCCCGCAGAGCCCGCCCGCCAGGCCCCACACCAGGAGCGACATCACCATCGCCGTCAGCTTGTCTCTTGATATCATCTTGGGCCCTGCCCTACCGGTGGTAAGCTTTGCAGTCTAACAGGATGCACGCGGGCAAGGATCATCCGTTACCGCCGTCCGGCCACCGGAGGGCGGCTGTCGATACCTACCTGATGTGTGTTTTTCGTTTCTTGCTTTTTGTAACTCTACGCCAAGCAAGCGGCGACTAAGAAAAAAGCCGAAAACTCAAAACCGTTCCCCATCCCTGAAGTCCCGACCGCCGCCGACCAACGCCGCACAGCCCCCCATGAATCCAGCACCACAGCACCGCCGCCGCGCCCTGGCCGGCCTGATCGCCGCCGGCTCATCCTGGCGCGCCGAGTGGCCGCTCCCGCCGGTCCTGGCCACCGCCGGGCTTTTTATCGCCTTCGGCGCGACCTGGCTCCAGGACGCGACCCGGCCACTGTGGCTGCTCGCCTTCTTCCTCTGGCTGTTCGTCGCGATCCTGCTGGCCGCGGTGCGGGTCGTCCGGCACGCGGAAGCGCTGGCCGTGCGGCTGGGCGAACCCTACGGCACCCTGATCCTGACCCTGTCGGTCACATCGATCGAAGTGCTGATGATCGCGGCCCTGATGCTGCACGGGGAGAACAACCCGACCCTGGCCCGGGATGCCATGTTTGCGGTCGTGATGATCGTGCTCAACGGCCTGGTGGGCCTGGCCCTGATCCTGGGCGCCCTGCGCTACCACGAGCAGGCCTACAATCTGGCCGGCGCCCGCGCCTATCTCAGCGTGATCATCCCGCTCGCGGTCTTGAGCCTGGTGCTGCCCGATGTCACCCTCTCCACGCCCGAGCCGACCCTCAGCGTCTTCCAGTCCGCCTTCCTGATCCTGATCGCGCTCGGCCTTTACACCACCTTTCTGTTGATCCAGACCGGGCGGCACCGCGGCTATTTCGTCGAGAACAGCGCCACGGAGCAGAACGCCAACGGGGAGGTGCCGGCGCCCGACGAGCCCGTGGTGCTGGGTTCGACCACCCGGCACACCGCCCTGCTGCTGCTCTACCTGGCGCTCGCGATCGTGCTCGCGGAGACCTTGGCCATCCCCGTGGATGTCGGCATCGAGGTCCTGAAGCTGCCCAGCGCCTTGGGCGGTCTGGTCGTCGCCGCCCTGGTCCTGGCACCGGAGGGGTTGGGCGCGGTGCGCGCGGCGCTGAAGAACCGGCTGCAGCGGGCGGTCAACATCGCCATGGGGTCCGTGCTCGCGACCATCGGACTCACCGTCCCCGCGGTACTGGTCATCAGCCTGGTCCTGGGCCACCCGCTCGAGCTGGGCCTGAGCGCCGCCGACGCGCTCCTCTTGGCGTTGACCTTCGCGGTCGCTATCCTGACCTTCTCCGGCCACCGCACCAACGTCCTGCAGGGGGCCGTCCACCTGATCCTGTTTCTGGCCTATCTCATGCTCATCTTCGCCCCCTGACCGGCGCCCGCGTCCGATACACTTGCGTCATTCAACCCTTAAGCCCGTACGACCCATGTCCGAGTCCACCGCCAACGGCACCCGCCGCGAGATCGACGGCGAGCTGCGCGTCTACTATGACGGGTACTGGATCAAGCACTACGACCCCCCGCCCAACTCGGAGGAGACCCGCAAGCGCCTGATCCAGGCCCTGACGCGGCGCCTGTTCAACCATGTGGAGCACGGGATCAACATCCCCGGGGCGCGCCTGGACGAGGCGCGTGCGGCCTACCAGTCGGAGACCGACATCGAGCGCAAACGGGTCAACGGGGCCATGCTCGCCGGCGCCCTGTTCAACCGTGCCGCGGATATTTTCACCTCGCTCGTGGACTTGCAGTCCGCGGGGGTCGAAATCGCGCCCGACAACACCCTGATGCGCGAGTGCGGCCAGTGCCTGATGGAGGCCCTGGATCTGGGCAAGATGGTGCGCCACCGGGGCGGCGACGAGGGCATCGACGAGTTGTGGGGGGAGCCCTTCAAGGCCTTCTCGATCCCGATCGAAGACTTCTACGAGGGCCGCTATCTGAAGATGGCCATGGCCATGCGCGACATCGACCGGCTAGGCACCGGCCTCAAGGACGCCTTTTCCACCAGCACCCGCTTCTTCGACATCGATCCGCGCATCGACCACCTGATCCGGGCGGCCAAGCGCAAGTGTGAGATCCTGCGCACCGATCCGTGCATCTTCGAGGTCTGGCCGGACTACGTGGTCGCCCGCGAACAGCTCTGCAACATCGCACCCCAGTTGCCCGCGGTCCCCAACGCCGCGGCCATCCGCGAGGTCCTGGAGGGCGCGCGACTCCTGCGCGAGGGGACCGAACTGGTCACCCACATCGTGCGCGCCCGCGTCCCCATGCCCAAGAGCACCCGGGAGTTTCTCGACCGCTGCAACCGCTTCCGCCAGGCCGTCTGCAGCTCCAACGGCGAGCGGCGCGCGGGCACCTAATCTTATTCCGCCTAAGTTTGCGCCTGGCTAAGCCCCGAAGGGGCGCGACATACCAGCCCAGGGCAACGCCCTGGGTATGAGGTCTGGAGACCCCAGCCCTGAAAGGGCGTGACATAAGGAGCCCCACCGTTATGTCACGCCCTTTCCGGGCCAGGCCCAATAAACAACGCTATCCCAGGGCGTTGCGCCTTAAGCTGGTAGGTTCGATCCCGTTGGGATCGATAGGCAACATAAGGTGAAACCGGCTACCAGATGAAGCGGACCCTTTTGCGACGAATGACGACGACTTGATTTTGCCTCTACCCGCTCAGGGCACCGCAGCCACCCGGGTTCCGTCAAGGCCACCGACGCGCGCCTTGACGGCGTTGCCCAGTTGGTACACGGCCATCGCGTAGTAGGTGCTGTGGTTGTAGCGGGTGATCACATAGAAATTGTGCAGGCCCAGCCAGTACTCGTAGCCGCTGCCCACGTCGAGCTTGAGCAGGCTCACCGTAGCGGCGCCGCCTAGGGAGCCGGCCGGGAGGATCCCCGCGGCCGCCAGGGTGGCCGGTGCATGCTTGGTGTCGAATCCGGCCTTGAGCGCGCCGGCGCCCGGACCTCCGGCCGTCGCCCGCACCGCCACCGGCTCGCCGGTGCGCCAGCCGTGGCCCTTGAAATAGTTGGCGACACTGCCGATGGCATCGACCGGATTCCACAGGGTGCGATGGCGGTCGCCATTGAAATCGACCGCGTAACGGCGGATGGCCGTGGGCATGAACTGGCCGTAGCCCATGGCCCCGGCGAAGGAGCCGGTCGGCTGGAAGGGGTCGATGCCTTCCTCCCGGGTCATCAGCAGGAAGGATTCCAGTTCACCGGTGAAGTAGTCGGCTCGCCGCGGATAGGCAAAAGCGAGAGTGGCCAGCGCGTCGATGATGCGGGTCTTGCCCATGATCCGGCCCCAGCGGGTCTCGACCCCGATGATGCCGACGATGATCTCCGGCGGCACCCCGTACTTTGCCGCGGCGCGCTGGAGGTCGGAGCGGTACTGGTTCCAGAAGGCCACGCCCTTGTCGATGTTGTCCGCGGTGATGAACTTGGCCCGGTAGCGGTTCCAGGCCCCGGTCGGCACGGGCGGGGGGCCACCCACGCGCGCGGGCTTGCTCTTCTGCTTGTCCATCTGCGCGATGATCCAGGACTCGCGCTTGGCCCGCGACAAGATGGCCATGACCGACTCGGCCTCGAAGCCGTGGCGCTGCTGCATGGTCTGGGCGAAGCGCAGCGCGGCCGGGTGGTTGGCAAAGCTGCGGGAGGCCCCGCCGGCGCCCCCGCCGCCCCCGTACGCCGAACCCTCGGGCGCCCGGGCGCCCTCCTGGACCGGATTGGAGCCGCAGCCGGCGAGCGCAAGGAGCAGCAGGAACGCAGACAGGGACGTAATGAGACGCACAGAATACCCCGGGTTTTCGGTCGGACAGGACAGGACTCGATAGTAAGTCATCCCCTGAGGAATGCAACCCAAGGCCTCATTTTAATGGAATTTAAGTGCGACCGTGGCGGCGATCCCGAGCGCCGGCGGGGGCGGCGCCCGGCGGCCTTGATCATCACTCCGGCCGGCTGCGCTCGGTCCGCACAGCGGACCCTAGGGTAAGCCCGCGCTCCGTAGGGTCCGCTGTGCGGGCCAACGGCCTCGCGGTGAGCCCGGTGGCCGGCATGATGACCAAGGGCCGCCCGGCCGCCTCAGCCGCCCAGCACCAGGATCGCATCCATCTCCACCGCCGCGCCCTTGGGCAGGGCCGCCACGCCCACCGCCGCCCGGGCCGGATAGGGCTCGCTGAAGAATTCGGCCATGACCTGATTGACCAGCGGGAAGTGGGTGAGATCCGTCAGATAGACGTTGAGCTTGACCACCGCGTCCAGGTCGGCGCCCGCCGCCGCCGCCACCGCGGCCAGGTTGCGAAACACCTGCCGGATCTGCGCCTGCATATCCCCCTCCACCAGGCCCATGGTCTGAGGCACCAGCGGGATCTGGCCCGAGAGATAGACCGTGTCCCCCGTGCGCACCGCCTGGGAGTAGGTCCCGATCGCCTGCGGGGCCGCCGCGGTGTTGATGATCTGTCTGGGCATGGTATTTCTCTGGTCTTGGTTAACGGGAAAAGGGCGCCGGTGGCCGGCGAACACGTCGAGTCTGCTCGGCGTAAGCGGCAGCGACCGCTACCGGACGTTCCCACGGACCGGGCGTCGTTGTCGTTGTCGTTGTCGTGATCGTTGTCGGATTATTCGATTACGACAACGATCACGACAACGACAACGACAGCGTACCCGGGATCTCGGTCACCACATCAGTTCTGATCGCACCCTCGCGCGGGACCCAAACCGCTGCGCAAGCCGATATACTGTGCGCCCACTCGACCGGGGAGCAAGCCATGTCCGCACTCTATGAATCCAACCTCCGGGACCTGCCGCTGCTCGCCCGGGGCAAGGTCCGGGATATCTATGCGGTCGGCGCCGACCACCTGCTGATCGTGGCGACCGACCGGTTGTCCGCCTTCGACGTGGTGCTGCCCCAGCCCATCCCCGGCAAGGGCGAGGTCCTGACCCGGGTCTCCAACTTCTGGTTCGCCCGCACCGCGGGGCTCATCCCCAATCAGTTGTGCGATATCCCGGTCTCGGCCGTCGTCACCGCCCCCGATGAACTGGCCCAACTCGGCGAGCGCGCCCTGGTGGTGCGCCGCCTGGAGCCGCTGCCCATTGAGGCCATCGTGCGCGGCTACCTGATCGGCTCCGGCTGGAAGGACTACCAGGGCAGCGGCGCCGTCTGCGGCATTGCGCTTCCGGCCGGGCTGCGCCAGGCGGACGCGCTGCCCGAGCCCATCTTCACCCCCTCCACCAAGGCCGCGGCCGGCACTCACGACGAGAACGTGGACTTCCTCCACGCGGTCCACCTGCTAGGCGCCGAACTGGCCGCGCAGGTGCGCGACGCCAGCCTGCGCATCTACGCGGAAAGTGCCGCCTTCGCGCTCGGCCGCGGGATCATCATCGCCGACACCAAGTTCGAGTTCGGCCTGGACCAGGACGGGCGCCTGCACCTGATCGACGAGGTGCTGACCCCGGACTCGTCACGCTTCTGGCCGGCCGACCAGTACCAACCGGGCCGCAGCCCCCCAAGCTTCGACAAACAGTTCGTGCGCGACTATCTGGAGACGCTCGACTGGGACAAGACCGCCCCCGGCCCCGACCTGCCCCCGGACATCATCGCGCGCACCGCCGCCAAGTACCGGGAGGCGGAGGAGCGGCTGACCGGCGCGTGACGCACATGCGTATCGAGATCGAGCACGAAACGACCTACGACTACAGCGAGCCGGTACGCCTCGGCCCCCAGACGGTGCGACTGCGGCCCCGCCCCGGCGGGACCCTGCGGGAACTGGCCTTCGCCCTCGCTGTCGACCCGGCGCCGGCGCTCCAGTTGGAGTGTCTGGACCTGATGGGCAATCGGGTCGTGCGGCTGCGCTTCGCGGACGAAACCAGGCACCTGCGTCTGGCCATCCGGCTCGCGGTAGAGACCGGCGCGCCCGCGGACTATGTGCCGTTCCTGGAGCCCGGGGAGTCGCGGCTGCCCCCCGACTATCCGGCGGAGGAGTCCGCTGCGCTCGCCCCCTATCTGGCCGGACCGCCCGCCGAGCCCGCCGTAGCGGACCTGGCCGGGCGGCTCCAGGGTCAGGCAGGCGCCGATCCGCTGGTCTTCCTGGAGCGCGTGAACCGCTGGATCTACGAGCACATTGCCCCCGAGATCCGCCCCACCGGCGCCCCCCGGACCCCGGCCGAGACCCTGGCCCGGGGCCGCGGCGCCTGCCGCGACCAGACCGTGCTGTTCGTGGCCCTGTGCCGTGCCGCGGGGCTCGCCGCCCGCTTTGTCAGCGGCTACCAGGACCGCTCGGCCATGGAGACCGACCGGCGCTATCTGCACGCCTGGCCGGAGGTCTATCTGCCGGGGGCGGGCTGGTACGGCTACGATCCGACGCGCGGGATGGCGGTATCGAACGGGCATGTCGCACTCGCCGCCGCGCTCGACCCGGCCGGGACCCTGCCGGTCGAAGGGAGCTATTTCGGGGGCGCGTCATCGCGGATGGGATTTGCGCTGACGATTCGCGCCTACGAAACCGCGACGGCCGGGTGAGCGGTGTCATTTCCGGCCTTGGGTGCGAATAGAGTGGATTGTCGAGATCCGCGGCCGAGCCGACCTGCTCTCCAAGCTCTAACCGCCCTGGGACTCCCATCTCCAATTGCCATGGCGCACTGGTTGCTCTAGTCTATCGTGGAGTATCGGCGACTGGGCCGACATCGCCATACTGGCGATTCGGGACGCCGACCGGCTGCCCGCGGACGTCCGACCCGCGCCGCTCGCAAACCTCGCGTAACCCTTTGGCCTTCATTCCGACCATCCAATGATGTCCAACCCTGAGAGCTACGACTGCTTTTTGAGCCATAACAGCCGAGACCAGTCGGCGGTGCGCGCGCTCGCGAAGACCCTTCACGGTCGCGGAATCTCTGTCTGGTTCGCTGAGGATCGTCTGCGTCCGGGGGTCCCTTGGCAACGCTTGCTTGAAGCGGGCATCCGCGCCTCCCGGAGCGTCGCCGTGTTCGTGGGGGCGAGTGGCTTAGGCCCCTGGGAAAACGAGGAGATGCGAGCCGCCCTGTCGCTCGCGGTCGAAAAACACAGACCAGTGATCCCGGTGCTGCTGCCGGATGCCCCTGCGGCCCCCGATCTGCCGCTGTTCCTCCGGGAGCGTACCTGGGTGGATATGCGCCCGGAGGTCGACCCCGGCGATCTGTCCGCGTTGGACAAACTGATCTGGGGCATCACAGAAAGGCATCCCGACCGAACGCATCCCACCCCCTCGCCTGAGGTTATCGACCACGGCCAGCCAGACAGGGATAGCCAGCGCGATGATCGCGGCCATCCCACGCAAGTGCGCCAGCCCTGGCCCGAGATGGACGACTCGGTTCAGGAGGCGCTGCGCAAGGTCCTGACCGGGATACCCCAATTGCGGCTCCGCAAGGATCGGGAACACTTGGTCAATCGTGCCTTAGGCACCCATCCGATCGTTGACAGAATCACCAGTTGGGAAGAGATCCAAGCCAACTTTGCCGACGAGCTGGTCCGGCTCCTGGCCGATGGCGGCTATCAACCGTTGCCGGATGGGCGTCACGGCGTCACCGGTGTACTCTATGTGATCGCTCAATTGCGATACGCCGATCATCCGCGCATTCGTGAAGACTATGCCGCGCTGACCGAGATCTTCGGCAATCAGGGGCCGCCGTCACTGCGGTCTTCGCCCAGGCTCGACTCGCCGGTAGAGCTGGCGCGGGCCAAATGGTCGAAGTATCCAACTGAATGACTTTAACCTGCGGTTGCTCTCCCATCGTAGCCATTTTTAGAAGTGATTGCCATGGCGCCAACGCATCAAGGCCCCGCTGACGATCCAGATCTTTACCAATCGGTTCAGGAGGCATTGCGCCGGGTGCTGCTGGAGCATCCGAAGCTACTACGCCACGCCGACCGCGAAGCCTTCGTCAATTCCGCTTTCCGCGATCAGGGGCTGATCAGCCGCATCGCCGGGTGGGACTGGGACAAGGAGGGTTTCATCGATCAGTTGATCCTGCGTATCGCGCAGGAAGACCACCGCCGACTGCCCGGCGGACACCACTTGGTAAGCGGTCTGCTCGCCGCAATACGACCATACCGGCAGACCATCGGGATTCGGGCGTCTGAGGATTTCGACAATCTGGTGGCGCTGTTCGGCGAAGCGCCGCCGCCGCTCGGCTCCTCGGCCCCGCCATGGCCGGATGCGACGGCTACGCATCCGATGCAAACGGCACTTCCGGTGCTTGAACCATTGCGGCCATCCACGCTGGAATGGGGAAAGATTGCGCTTGCCGCAGCGAAGCACCTGGACCGGATCAACGCGAAAGCACTCTCCGTGCGGGGCAACCGGGACTGCGACTTCGTCGATCTCGAAATCGACCTCTGGGCCACGCGAAAACCAACGTTTGATCGGCTTCTAACCCGCCGTAAGCCGCGGCGGGAAGACGGACGCGAAGACTGGAGCGAGCCCCCCGCCTGCGCGGCGCTGACGCACTCCACCGATACGCTCCTGCTGCTCCAGGGCGAACCAGGCTCGGGCAAGAGCATCGCCTTGCGCAGCATCGCACGTCGACAGCTCATGGACTCCGCGGGGTCCCGCTGCCCAACCGCTGTCAAGCCGCTGCTGCGCCGGATCGCGTGTCCCATTCCGCTGCCGACCCGACAGGGCCGGGCGCTCGACGCCCCGATCCCGATCCATTTGGACCTGAAAGAGTTGGACCCTCCCAGGTCCTATGATGTCACCGCGCAGGATGTCGCGGCCTTTGTCCGCGACGAAGCACTGCGACTTTTCCGCGTTGCCGAAGAGTCCCTTGATGCCAGCCTGATGGCACGCTACTTCGATTGGGGACTGAAGAACGGCCGTTGGTTGTTCCTGCTCGATTCATTCGATGAGATCAAGGCGCTGCTGTCGTCCGTCGGGCCGGACGAGCGTGTTCGGGCCTATGCCGAGGCGATCGAGCAATTCGCAATCGACGCCTA
>Ga0247841_10004264_pt1 | contig 24896 bp, 21 predicted proteins | sample LaCruzMarch2015__2_FD_192410 | JGI IMG/M metagenome (GOLD analysis project Ga0247841, IMG submission 192410) | Freshwater microbial communities from meromictic Lake La Cruz, Castile-La Mancha, Spain - LaCruzMarch2015_18m | ecosystem: Environmental > Aquatic > Freshwater > Lake | place: Spain... | reverse complement strand
TGTGATTGTGCATTATAAAACGTGAATACACACAATACAAATACAACTAATACTTTATTAATGACTCTCATAAAAAATATTTTTGTTAAATTATTAATTAGAATTAGCAACTAATGTAATTACACCCGTAATATCTTTTGCCACATTGTCAGAATCTGGTATTGTGGCAATATAATAGTAGGTTCCGGGAGATGCTTTTTTCCCATTTTCAAGACTTCCATCCCAGCCATCATTTCCTTCGTATAACAATTGTCCCCACCTGTTAATTATCTTTACCTTATATCCTTTTAAAAACACATCATTTGTCCCATCATTATCAGGGGTAAATGCATTAGGCATTTTTAAATCAAATTCATTAAGCGCCCAATATGTATAAAAATTGGTGTTACCGATATCTGCTGTAACAGTTTTATCAGCAAAATTACATGATCCTGTTTTATTCATATCAAGCCATGTATTTGACACATCGTTAAAACGAATGGACTTAAGATTTGCTTCAATTAAACCAGGATTGTCCGTATGGTCAACATCCGGCTGAGTATATTTGAAAGTTATTGAAATATCCGGTTTTGATGTAAAGTTAGGTTCTAATTCCCAGTAACGGTCAGCCAAATCTACAGGGTCTTTACCATCGAGGGAAGCAATACCGCTTGGATAAGGGGTATTAGACCCATCTGTAGGATAAGTGGCAAAAACAACGGAACCGGTTGAAGGGCTTGCCGATGTTTTTGTTTGTAAAATAAGATTTAAATCATTAGTTGTGCTATTAACAGTGCCAAATGGAACAACATAATTATCAACTGTACTACCAATTCTCCATTCTATTTCACCCAAGTTTAATGGAGGAGCGGTTTCGCTTATAATACAACCACTGATGTATGTTATACCAATTGGGTCAGGATTATCAATTATCAACTTGTTTTGGTTTAAATCCAATATTGCATCGTCAGTAAGAATTCCCTTAACTTCGCAATTGTTCAAGTCAAGTGTTTTTGTGGAATTTTTTATTTTAAGATTTTCGAAAAATACTGGATCTCCCGTTCCCTGAATTGCTTGTGTAGTGCCGTCAAGCACAATATTACCATCGGGAGTGGATTCTATGTTGGTAAAAACGTTACTATTAGAATTATTTGTAAAATTACCTTTAACGGTAAGGTAACCGTCAATGTCCACAAGTCCATCTATGGTAGCGACCGAGTTATCGGTAAAATCATTTACATAGACATAAGCACCCGATTCAATTTTTACTTGCGCTCCATAATTGACAAAACCTTGTTGTGCAATAATTGGTTTTGCCATCATAATGATAACGGCAAAAGATATTAATCTAATTATCTTCATATACATTTCAATTTATGATTATTCGACGCAAAATTATAAAAATAAACAATAAGTTCAACAAAAAAACACTTTTTAAAAAAAAGATCTAACCTCTGTATAACTGACCAATATGAAGGCAGGGCGGAAATTCAATTTTGAAGGATTTACGCTTCCTATTTTATCAGGGTAACACGCCCATTAAATGTATAGGACACTCCATTTATATCCTTTACAAATGCAACCCATGAGTAAACAGCTACTTCAGCCATTTTATCGCTTCCCATCACTTTTCCATTCCAATATTCATAGAAATCATTGGTTTTGAATATCAATTCTCCATATCGGTCATAAATATACAATTGGTAGTTATTGAGATCAACCCCGTCACCTTCAGACCTGAAACCATCGTTTTTAGAATCACCGTTAGGAGTAAAAGCATTTGGGAAAAATATAGCAAGATATTGTTTAATCCATATCTCGTTTGAAGTCGAATCTAAACAGCCATACGGACTTTCTATAACTAACGTTACAGTATAAATACCGGCGCTCTCATATGAATGTTGTGGATTCTGGGTATTTGATGTATTATTCGAACTGGAAATTTCTCCAAAGTTCCAACTCCATGTAGAAGCATTGGTAGAAAGATCAATAAAAGTAATCTCTGGATTCTGTGTTGATCCGACTTCAGGATGCATACTAAAACTGGCATCAGGAGAGGGAAACACAATAATCATGTTCTGGCGGGTATAGCTTCCTATGCAACCATTCGTTGTTGTTACTGTAAGTGTAACTGTATATGTTCCCGCATTGATATATGTATGTGTCGGATTCTGCTTCGTGGAGTAATTGTCAGATCCTGATTGTATATCCCCAAAATCCCACAACCATGTGCTTATCGCAGGGGCGCTGGAATCTGCAAAGGTTACGACTAAAGGCTCACATCCGCTTAGCGCGTCAGATGTGAATTGAACTGTAGGTAAGGGACATATTATCACTTCCACTGAATCTTCTCCCTGTGGAGAGCCGCAATTGTCAGTTACTGTTACCGGATACATTGTCGTAGTAACGGGCACTACCGTTATGCTCTGTGTTGATATTCCTATTCCCTGTCCCCAAATGTAAGTGTAAATTCCATTCCCCCCATTTGGAATTGCTGTCAACACGGCAGTGTCTCCATAGCACATAGAGGCAGGGTTCGATATTACATTTACTGATATAGGAGGAGATACCATTACCGTCAGCGAATTAGTAACAGAACAGGTATTTCCATCGGTTACCGATACTATATATGTTGTCGTTGTTGTTGGGTTTACAGAGAAGTTGCTGCCGATTCCCAATCCATTATCCCATGTAAACGTATATGAACCCACTCCTCCTGTTGCAATGGCGCTTATCGTTGTACTCTGACCGTTACAGATTGTTATATTGCCGCTTGTACTCAATGTTAGTTGCGGAGGCTCGCCAACTGTGATTGTTGTAGCCGTGTCACATCCATTAATATCTGAAATTGCTATCTGATAAGTACCCGCCGGTATGTTGTTAGCTATAGGGCCTGTCGAAACATTTGGTGTCCAAGTATAAGTATATGGAGTAGTACCTCCACTTACTAAAATATTTATTGCCCCACTGTTACCCGAATAACATAGAACACTGTCAGCTGTATATGTAAATGTTGGAACAGGATTTACCGTTACCGTCGCAGCATCTGTCCCTGTGCAACCAGACATATCGCTTACAGTTACGGTGTATGTCGTTGTTGATGCCGGTGTTGCCACTGGATTGGCTATATTAGCATTGCTCAAACCTGTTGCGGGACTCCATGCATAAGTATATCCTCCACTCGCATTCAGGCTTGCACTCTGTTGTGCCTTACAGATTGACAGATCAGGTCCTGCTGAAGAAATAATCTGAGGGTAAACGGTAAGTATCATATCATCTGTTGCAACGAGGCCACAAGCATCCGTTACTGATAATGTATATGTGGTTGTTGAATCTGGATTCGCAACAGGATTAAGGATATTCGGATTAGATAACCCTGCCGAAGGAAACCATGAATATGTTAATGGTTGCAGGCCCGTTACAGTTCCGTTAAGCTGAACAGGGCCACAACTTATGGTATCATCACCTGCCTCCGCCTGAAGAGTATCTACAAAACATACGATATGTGTATTGCTGAGAGATCCCGTGGCAGATGTAAATCCCCACCATACTATAGGATTTCCGCTAAATATGTTCTGCACAATATCATAATGCAACGATAGCTTTAATACACAATCAAAATAAACAAATAAACTATCATAAACCGGATCCCAAATTATTTTAACGGGATGAAAAGCAGTGTCTTCAATGTTTGGAAGTATTGCGGGCACAGCTAAATTATTAGCAGTTAAATGGCTTACATCTCCATTTTTTTGAATAGCGATATGATCTTCGGAAGGGTCCCATGGCGAATTTTGATAAGTATCAAATTCAACAATAAAAGAAGTATTCATGTTTTGATAACCTATTCCTACTCCCGCTCCGCCTAGTGCATTTGTGCCTACCTGTTGCAAAACAAAAGCAATACCATCTGCTCCATTTGCATCTTTATTTCCAAAAGACAAAGAAAATTGAGCCGTCAAGGGCTGTGTTAAATCAATCTGAATTAATTTCCACATTGAACCAACAGTCCATGTATAGTCGGGACAAAGCGTATAACATTCGCCTCCATTATACGTAGCGGCGCCATTAAAAGAAAACTGTTGGGAAAAACCAATATCGATTTGTAAAAAAAAGAATATTATTACAAAGGATCTCTTCATATTTTATTTATATATATAAATAAAAAGTACTTATCTAATTCTATTCTATATTATTAATACGTTTTCTTTTGTTTTTAGTTGCTTTTATGTATAATCCTTTTGGCACCGGAGTAGGCAAGATAAAAAAGAAAAGTTACTATTCACAAGTACAAGTAAAGGAAAAGTAACAATAGGAAATTGAAATTTATAACATTTCATCCGCTACACGAAAGAGGTCTTTTTATTTATTTTTTTTCAAATTCCAGCAGCAAGAATGTCAGCAATGTGAATTGTTTTAATAGGAAGATTATGTTTTCGAATATATCCATCAAGGTGCATGAGGCATGAAGCTTCGGTAGACACAATATATTCAGCCCCTGAACTCAATGCATTCTGTGTTTTTTGTTCGGCCATCGCAGTAGATATGGGCTCGTTCTTGACAGAAAAAGATCCTCCAAAACCACAGCAAATATCGGTATTCTTCATTTCTTTCAGTTCCAAGCCACGAACATGTTGTAATAAAATCCGTGGTTCATCTTTAATGCCATACTCTCTAAGGGCAGTACATGCATCGTGATAAGTAACAACACCCTTGAAAAATGATCCGATATCTTTCACATTCATCACATTGACAAGGAAATCTGTGAACTCAAAAATATTCCTCTGCAATTGTTTAAATTTATTATGCAGGGATGAATTATGAAACATTTCAGGATAATAATTTCTGACCATCCCGACACAAGAAGCAGAAGGGGCAACAATATATCTATCATTCGAGAAATCGCGGATGAATTTTTCACCGATACATTTTGCATGGTCCCAAAATCCACTGTTAAATGCCACTTGGCCGCAGCATGTTTGTTCCGTATTGTAGTTTACACCGATATCCAGCTTTTCCAAAACCTTGATCATGTTAAAAGCTGTCTGCGGATACAATTGATCTATAAAACACGGAACAAAAATATCTACTACCATATCTACCTTATTATATGCCTGATTTTTCGACAAAGCAAATATAAATAAAATTTTAGATTCAATATTTAGTTTTTCTGAAAGTTCAATTGGTTTTTGTTAACTTTGTTGTTAATTTATATCGCCTGCCAAAGTCAGCCTTGGCAGATGGCAGGCAGGAAATGAATAATTAATCAGGATAAAAAGAATGAGGATACTTGTTTTAATTATTGGTTTGCTGTCGTTCATTTTCAGGTCAAATGGTCAGAATGTTGATTTGGAACTTCAAAATATTTTAGCAAATCGCCGGTTAATGGGTCTGTCAACGCTTGCTGTGTGCAATGATTCCATTATTTATCTTGGTAATATTGGCACGGCAGATTACACACGTAATATTCCGGTCACCGATAGCACACCTTATCGCATTGCTTCTATTTCAAAAACTGTAACAGCCTCAGCTTTGATGACTCTTTATGATCAGGGTTTTTTTAGCCTTGATGATGATATTGGCAATATTCTCGGCTATACTGTCAGAAATCCATATTCTCCTACTATTGCTATTACACCCCGAATGTTATTATCGCACACTTCAAGTATACAGGATGGTAGTGGTTATTCAAATTTTCTATCGGATACTTATTTAAAAAATCATCCACCTGCATTATCAGGATTACTATCTGATACCGGAATATATTACACATGCGATTTGTGGCAAGATCATGCACCCGGCACTTATTTCAGCTACTCCAATCTGAATTTCGGAATAATCGGAACTTTGATTGAAAAGTTGTCAGGACAACGATTTGATATTTTTTGTAAACAGCACATACTTGATCCACTTGGTATTAAAGGTAGTTACAGGATACAGGACATCTTTGATATAAATAATGTAGCTGTTTTATACCGGATGAAAAATGGTGAATGGCAGGCACAAGCAGATAATTTTCAGGGAATAATGCCTCAGTCAAGAGACCTCTCTACATATACAGCAGGGAATAATGGTTTGATATATAGCCCGCAGAGTGGTTTACGCATCAGCGCTTACGATCTTTCAAAAATTATGTTGATGTATATAAATGGCGGGATTTATAAAGGAATCCGAATATTAAAAGATTCAACCATTTCGTTGATGTTGCAGCCGCAATGGATTTATAATGGTTTGAATGGTGATAATTTTTACGGACTTTTTCGTAGATGGGGTCTCGGATTTCAGTTGACAGCAAATGCTTCTGACGGAGATATTGTTGTGCCAAATTACGAAATGACGGGACATATAGGCGATTCTTACGGATTGATAAGCGATATGTTTTTTAATAAAAATAATAGGTTTGGGATAGTTTTTATTACCAATGGTAGCGCCGGTAATTTTGAAGGTGGTAATTACAGCGCTTTTAACGCAGTTGAAGAAGATGTATTCCGTGTACTTTTTAATCTGACTATTAAACCTTGCATGCTAAGTTCATCATCCGGTAATGTTATAACAGGAACAAATCCTGATATTTTCCCTGATATTGTTAATGACCATTTCAATGCCAGGTTTTATCTGCCTTATGCAGGAACGGTAAATTGTAAAGTTTATAATCATATCGGAAAAGAGGTATTAACTTATTCATGGGTATTTGATTTTTCGGGAGGAAAACAACTTACCATTAAAACTAAAGGTCTTGTAAACGGGATTTATTTTTGTGTATTTCAATCAATGGAAAACAGTAAAACAATTCTTTTTAATATAGCCAAATGACTTTGTGATACTCATAGCATAAAGCTATACAATAACAATAATCAAAATTCGTTATAAGTGGTATTATTTTTCTTTACTTTGCAATCGGTAATACCCATACATAAAGTGAAAAAAGCAAACATACTATTGTTATGTTAAAATTATTTCTACGCAGGAAGATTGCTTCACCCTCCTTCGTCGGTTTCGCAATGACGTCATTGCGAGGAGGAACGACGAAGCAATCTATTCGACATATTACTCTTAACACAACACTCTTAATAATTACCCTGTTCATTTCAATGACTGGTCTTCATGCGCAGATAGGAGGTACCAGTACTTATGCATTTCTTGATCTTCCAAATTCAGCGCGTATTGCAGCGCTTGGCGGCAATGCAAATGCATTAAAAGATAACGACCTCTCAATATGCCTGGTAAATCCTTCTCTTCTGACAAAGAAAATGCACAACCAGATTGCATTGAGCTTTGTTGATTATTTTTCTGATATCAATTATGGTTTTGTTTCCTATGCCAGGAATTTTGAAAAATTTGGAATGTTCGATGCCTCCATGCAGTTCATCAATTATGGCAAATTTACAAATTCAGATGCTACCGGCGAAACGTTTGGTAACTTCTCTGCAGGCGAATATGCCTTAAATATCGGTTGGGGCAGGCAACTGGATTCACTTTTCTCCATTGGAGCAAATTTAAAAAACATATATTCCAGTTTTTGGACTTACAAATCATATGGTATTGCTGTAGATGTTGCGGGTACATATTCCCGTTCTAAAAGCCAGTTTACTGCAACTTTCCTTGCAATGAATATAGGCAGACAGTTGAAGTATTACACTCCTGACGGGAATGAGCCTTTGCCCTTCGAATTGCAGATAGGGTTATCTAAAAAGCTTGCCCATACTCCTTTCAGATTGTCGCTGGTGGTAAGACACCTGGAAAAATGGGATCTTACCTATACTGATCCTAATCATCCTGAACCTACCGTAGATCCTTTGACAGGAAACCCTTTGCCTGAGAAAAAACTAAGTAAATTCCTTGACAAAGGAATGCGGCATATTGTGGTTGGCGGAGAGCTGCTCCCATCAAAAAATTTCAGTATCAGGTTCGGTTTTAATTATGAGAGGAGAAAAGAACTTAGGGTAGATACTAAATTATCAACCATTGGATTTTGCTGGGGATTTGGCTTCAGGATAAAGAAATTTAATTTCAGCTATGCCCGTGCAACTTACCACCTTGCAGGATCTCCCAACCATATTACCATCTCAACAAATCTTTCCGATTTTATCAGAAAAACAAATAATTGATTTTATTTAGGTATAGGGCAATACAGGTATAAGGAAAATCGCCGCTAAAGAAAAAGAATATTTTATGAAAAAATCAAAGAAAAATACCATTAAAAAAATGTTTTTATACCTTTTACCTTATGTCTTATACCTTATACCTAAATAGTAACTATTTTATTTATATATAAAAACTTTTCACATCCAAATGTATCCAACTATTTCCGACCTTATAAAAGATATTTTCGGTATTTATATACCATTGCCCATTCAAAGCTTCGGTTTTTTTGTAGCGGTATCGTTCATCATTGCTGCATGGCTCGTAATGCTTGAACTTAAAAGAAAAGAAAAAAACGGAGTGGTAAGCGCTCAGAAAAAAAAGATTCTTGTCGGGAAACCTGCGTCCATACAGGAGTTGCTGCTGATTGCTATTATTGGGTTTGTATTAGGTTTTAAACTGCTGGGAATTATTTTTGATTACAGTTTTTTTGTGGAAAATCCGCAAAATTTCATACTATCTTCTGAAGGGAGTATTATAGGTGGAATTATAGGAGCTGTAATTGCCGCATATTTCCGTTACAGAGAAAAACAAAAACATAAACTTGTTAAACCCCGTTGGGATGAAGTGGAAGTTCATCCTTATGAACTTACCGGAAATATTATTATTTATAGTGCGTTATTCGGTATCATTGGCGCTAAGATATTTAACAGTTTTGAAAATATTGACGATTTTATAAATGATCCGGTTGATGCCTTGTTATCTTTCAGTGGGCTTACTTTTTATGGAGGTTTGATAATGGCTGCAATAGCGATTATCTGGTATGCCGGGAAAAATAAAATTCCTGCTCTTGTTATCTCTGATGTAGCCGCACCGGCAATTATGATAGCTTATGCAGTGGGCAGAATCGGCTGCCAGATGGCAGGTGACGGGGATTGGGGGATTGCCAATCCGCTTGCAAAACCGAATTGGTTAAACTTTTTACCTGACTGGTTATGGGCGTATGATTATCCTCATAATGTAATTAACGAAGGAACGCAGATAGCTGATTGTATTGGAAAACATTGCGCTCATCTTATTCCACCTGTGTTTCCGACACCCTTGTATGAAACAATTGTTTGCATGATTTTCTTTTTTATTCTATGGGGAATACGAAAAAGAATAAAAACAACAGGAATTGTTTTTTCAATATTCCTTATCCTGAATGGATTTGAGCGTTTTTTTATTGAGAAGATACGTGTTAATACCAAATACCACATCTTTAGATATCATATCACACAGGCAGAAATAATTTCAACTTTACTGTTTATTGCGGGAATCGCCCTTCTTGTTTATATACTGCGGAAGAAGAAAAAGAGTGAAATAGTTAGTAGGGAAAAGGGATAAGGCATAAGGGATAAGTAAAAAAGTAAATTAAAAAATTAGGAAAAAGGTATAAGCTTGCCTACCCTGCCTACCGGACAGGCAGGCAACAAATAAATGAGTATTAACATTTAAAATGGGGAAAAATGAAAAAAGTTACATTATTATTATTGATGATTTTTGTAATAGCTAAAACTAATGCACAGAGTTATCAAATCAGTTTTGCGGGAACAGGAGCAAGCACAACTATTGACTCTGTACAAGTAGAAAATCTTACACAAGGTACTTCACTTACCCTATCAGGTACCGATACATTACATTTAACGGGAAATGTTGGTGTTAATGAGATGGGAGTATACGATGAAACCATACAAGTTTATCCTAATCCTATGAAAGGACAAACCGAATTATCATTCTATGCAAAACAAGCAGGCAACGCTCAACTTGCAATCTATAATATATCGGGTAGAGTAGTATTACATAATAGCTATAATTGTTTGCAAGGTGTTCAAATGTATCGAATAAACGGCTTAAAACAAGGCATTTATTTTATCAATATTAGAGGAGAAAACTATTTCTACACAGCAAAACTAATAAGCCTAAACTCTACTAAAAGTGAAGTAAAAATTGAATATCTTGGAAGCGAAAAACTTGAAACTGCCCAAAACAAGCTAAAAAGTATAAAAGGAATGGTAAACATGGCATACATTACCGGCGATAGCTTACGTTTTACAGGATATTCTGGTACTTACACCGCCATAGAAACCGATGTGCCAACAGTAAGTAAAACTATTACATTTACTTTTGTTGCACTGCAACTTTCCATAGGTGATAGTTACCAAGGTGGCATTATCGCCTACATTTTGCAAGTTGGCGACTCTGGTTACATAGCAGGACAGACACACGGATTAATAGCTGCACCAAGCGACCAAAGCACAGGCATAGAATGGGGTTGTTATCTAACAGATTTGCCAGGCGCTGATGGCACAGCAATTGGAACAGGTAATCAAAATACCATAGACATCATAGCTGGCTGTTCCACACCAATAATAGCAGCAAAACTATGTGGTGATTTGGTATTGAATGGCTATAGCGACTGGTATTTCCCAAGTAAAGATGAATTAGCACAATTATATAATAATCGTATTGAAATTGGCGGTTTTTCTCCCAGCTACTATTGGAGTTCTAGCGAGAGCAGTGACAAACTCGCATGGGGGCAGTACTTCGCAGATGGCAGCCAAAGCGTCAACAGCAAGTACTTCGCTGACTATGTGCGCGCAGTTCGGACTTTTTAGCTATTTATAAATTACTGAAAAGCGGTCGATTTTTTTAAAAATGGAAATTTATTATGAGTTGAAAAATGAGTGAATAACCAACGAAACACTAACTTAGCATTGCTTCAATGGCTTGTGGGAGAAGATAGTTCAAAGTTCAATGTTTGGGACTTGGAATTTTAAGCTTGGGACTTGAAGCTTAAATAAGGACAGTCCGCCAATGTGAACGATGCGTAACCGTTAGTAATTTGTATCCGGCAAGTGCGGTGAGGAGAAATTGTAATATAAAAAGTTTATGGATTTAAAAATAATTTGTGAAGACGTTTGTATATTGGCGAAAGATACCGGTGCATTTCTGAAAAATGAGATTTGCAAAGTAAAAGCGACGGATATTGAGACAAAAGGATTGCATGATTTTGTTACCTATGTGGATAAGAATGCTGAAAAGAAAATAATTCAGAGATTACAGGAGATACTTCCAGAAGCAGGATTCATTACTGAAGAAAAAACAATAACAAATAAGGGTGAATTGTATAACTGGATTGTCGATCCTCTTGATGGTACTACTAATTTTATTCACAGTGTGCCTTGTTATTCCATCAGCATAGCATTGATGTATAAGCAAGATATTAAACTTGGAGTAGTTTATGAAATAAATCTTAATGAATGTTTTTATGCATGGGAAGGCAGCGCCGCATTTCTTAATGGAAAAGAAATAAAGGTTTCAAAAAAAGAAAAAGTTGAAGATGCTTTAGTGGCTACAGGCTTTCCTTGCTGCGATTATTCAGACCTTGGAAAATACCTGGAACTTTTTACATATTTCCTTAAGCATTCTCATGGGCTGCGCCGTTTTGGCTCTGCCGCTGTTGATCTTGCCTATGTGGCATGTGGCCGCTTTGAAGGGTTTTTTGAATATGGATTGAATCCATGGGATGTTGCGGCAGGCTCTTTTATAGTACAACAGGCAGGAGGGAAAATATATGATTTTAAAGGAGGTGATGATTATATTTTCGGCGAGGAGATCGCTGCAAGTAATAACGCCTTAGCGGAAGAATTCTTAGGGATTATTAAATCTGGGTTTGAGAAATAATTGTCCTGATGAAAATTCATGTACGGTTCTCTCGTATACAGGGACAGGCTTTCTGATCTTTAAAAACTTGTAGTGAGCCTGCCTGCCCCGATGAAATCGGTGGTCGAACTAACAAAACAATTTACAGAAGAAATATATTATGATAACCAAAATAAAAATTATTCAGGGAGATATTACAACGTTGGGAGTTGATTGCATTGTCAATGCAGCCAACACTTCTTTGCTTGGAGGAGGAGGCGTGGATGGCGCTATTCACAGAGCTGCAGGAAAAGAACTATTGACGGAATGTAAAACACTGAACGGTTGTTCCATAGGTGAGGCTAAGATTACCAAAGGATACAAGCTTCCTGCAAAATTTGTAATACATACGGTGGGGCCCATTTGGTATGGAGGAAATAATAATGAAGAATCACTGCTTGCATCCTGTTATAAGAACAGCCTGATGTTAGCGGTAAAAAATAATATTAAAACAATTGCATTTCCCAATATTAGCACTGGAGTTTACCGTTTCCCTAAGGAAAAAGCTGCTGAGATCGCTATTGCTGAAGTTGAACGATTTTTAAAAGAAAATAATTCAATTGCGGAAGTGATATTTGTTTGCTTTGATATGGAAAATTTGAATTTGTATAAATCCAAGATTTAATATTAGGGCGAGTGAAAACTATTTATAAACAAATTCCAAATCCTAATATCTGAATTCTAAATAAATTCAAAAAACAAAAAATATAATGACCAAAACTATTGACAATTCTATGCTTTGAAATTTATTCATTGAAATTTTGATATTGTTTGGGTTTTAAGATTTAGCGCTTTGAATTATAAGAGATGCCATTAAGATGTGCTAATAAGTTTTGCACCAATTCCCCTTAAAAGTTTTTTTATCGCAAAGTTCCATGCCATTTCGGCGTATTTTATATCATTTTCAAGAGCAAAATCAGTGATAATAAGCGTGATTTCGTTAGAAATAGATTCACTGCTGATCCTGAATTCAAAGTAACTATCGGCTTCTTCATCCACCCATTTGAAACAGATATATTCGTTTTCCTTTTTACGCACAATGGTAGCCTTCTGCTCCGAATCCTCCCAGCTAAAATGAAAAATATTGTCTTTAAGAATAACTTTATCTGCATACCATTCAGATAATCCCTGCTCGGTACTCAAGTAGTCAAACAGGCGTTTTGGTGATGCTACGAAAATATATTCCAGCACATATTTTTTAGGACAAGGTGATTTCATTAAAAAAATATCTTAAAAATTAATAATTTAGCACTCAATTTACGATTTTTTTTATTGTGCAAGATAATATAAAAACAAACTAAAAATATTTTTTTTTAATAATGGCATTAATTCACTCATTCGAAGCAAGCGGAAATATGTTATTCCGATATAGAGGACAGATTCCGACCGTGCTGTTCATACTTGCCATACCCGTACTATATTTTACAGATTATACAAAGATACCGTATACTCTTTCGCTTTTCCTGACTGTAGTGGCAATTATATTAAGTGTGGCGGGCTTTATCATACGTGCCTATGCCACTGGTACTACACCAAAGGGCACTTCTGGAAGGAATACAAAGGAGCAGGTAGCAGAAATACTTAACGTATCCGGAATTTATTCGGTGGTGCGACATCCGCTCTACCTTGGCAATTACTTGATGTGGGCGGGAATTGTAGCTTTTACATTCAATCTGTATTTTTTTCTTTTGGTATCGCTCGCTTTTTGGCTTTATTACGAACGCATTATGTTTGCTGAAGAACGATTTCTTGAAAGAAAATTTGGAAATGAATACCTTGAATGGTCTAAGAAAGTGCCTGCGTTTATACCTGCATTGACTCGTTTTAAAAAAAGCACTATTCCATTTTCTTTTAAAATTATATTGAAAAGGGAATATTCGGGTATAGTGGCTACTGCTTTTGGTTTTGCTTTTGTCGACCTGCTTAGAATGTATTTTACTCAACATATATTTGAATGGCAAAGAATTTCAGTATATGCAGTGGCAGTTGCAACAGTTCTATCCTTAGTTCTGCGAACCCTTAAACATAGCAGTATGCTCAATGAAGAAGGACGGTCTTAACCCTGAATAGTGTCTGTCTGTGATGTCAAAAATTTAAATTGCAAATGAATATCGAACAAGCATGGAACTCACTTACCTTGAAGAGCTTTACAAAAGCAAATAAGCAATTGGTCTAAAAAAACCTGCTCAGGCAAGTTATCGAACTTAAAAAATCGTTTACTCTGAAAGATTATGACAATCCCAATAAGAAAAGGCAGGAATATGAAAATTAGCTGTATTAATTTATTAAATTTGCACCTTTATTATTAGCTTATGCAGGAAATTCGCTACGACTGGACAAAAGAACAAATTGGCGAAATTTATCATTCACCGTTGCTTGATCTTGTTTTTAAGGCTGCTTTTACCCATCGCAAATACCATGAACCCTCAAAAATTAAAATCAGCAAATTGATTTCTGTTAAAACCGGTGCTTGTATAGAAGACTGTGCTTACTGTGCACAATCGGCAAGATACAGTACAGGCATTCAACCACATAAAATATTATCACTTCAGGAGGTTTTAGAGGAAGCGACTGATGCCCAAAAGAAAGGAATTAAACGGGTATGTTTGAGCGCTTCCTGGCGTAACGTGCCCGATGGAAAGCAATTTGAAGAACTTCTTCAGATGATCGGAAATATTCAGGAAACGGGAATGAGTGTTTGTTGCACACTCGGAATGCTTAATGACGTGCAAGCTGAAAAGCTTGCAGAAGCAGGAATAGTTGCATACAATCATAACCTTGATACTTCGGATGAATTTTATACGCAGATCATTACTACCAGATCATACGAAGAACGTCTCGAAACAATAGACCGCCTGATTGATGCAGGAGTGCAACATTGCACAGGCGGAATTTTAGGACTTGGCGAATCGGATGAAGACAGGATTTCTATGATCCTCAAATTAGCCACTATGCGAAAACATCCGTACACTGTGCCTCTGAATACATTGGTGCCAATATCCGGAACTCCTTTAGAAAAAATGACGCCAGTTCCTGTTTGGGAAATGGTAAGAATGATAGCAACAGTGAGAATTGTAATGCCTGCTTCTATGATTTGCCTTGCTGCAGGCCGTAAACAAATGAATGAAGAAGGTCATGCATTATGTTTTCTTGCAGGAGCAAATTCAATTTTTGTGGGAACAAAGTTGCTTACAACACCAAATCCTGAAATGGATGATGATATGAATTTGTTAATAAAACTAGGAATGGAAGCTTACTAAAAAAATAAATACTGTATTATTTAACTCAACTTTCGCAAAAAATTAAAACTGATACATCATGGCAAACCAAAAACATTTAGATGCGCACTATACAAGAATGGATAAAATATTTCGTTTAAGCTTAGGCGAAAAAGGTGCTTATAGTTGTGCGAGATTTGATGGTGATTTTTCAATGACTATAGAAGAAGCACAACTAAAAAAAAATCAGTTCATTGTTGATGGATGTAACATAAAAAAAGGCACAAAAGTTCTTGATATAGGATGTGGATGGGGCGCATTTATGGATTATTTAAATGCGCAAGGTGCAGAAACTTATGGTATTGTTTTAGCCAAAGGACAGGCAGATGCCTGCATAAAAAATGGCTTGAACGTTAAGCACATGGACTCTAAAGAAATTACTCCGGAAACATTTGGGAAATTTGATGTGGTAACCGCTATGGGAAGCCCCGAACATTTATGTTCTGTGGAAGAACATAAAGCCGGTGAGCAGGGAAAAATTTATAAAAAATATTTTAAGCAAGTAGCCAGTTTGCTTCCTGTAGGCGGACGTTTTTATTGTCAGGCAATGGTGTTTGGACCTAACATGGTCAAATTTGAAGATATTCCGTTTAATAAAACCGATTTACGGAAAAAGGAATTTACAAACGAAGAATTGATGGATATAATTTGTCGCGTATTTCCCGGCTCATGGCTTCCATATGGTAAAGAAGGATTAATTGAACCTGCCATGGAACACTTCAAAGTAATATCAATTGATAGTGGCAGGTTAGATTACATTGAAACCATTCACAGGTGGACGGCGGCATTTACTAAATTCAGTTTCAGAAAGTATTTGCTTTTCGCATCTTTCATTCCCGAATATTTAACGAGCCGATCTTTTAGAGAATGGATGCGCAGATTTAAAATACAAGCCAACCTGCATGTGTTTACCAGGCATATATTTGACCATTACAGGATTGTGTTTGAAAAGGTAAAAGATTAATCATTATTCCCGGCGGAGTTTATTTCCTGAATTTAAAAACAGAAAAAGAATCCAACTTATCAAGTGCAGACAACGACTGATAATAAAAATAAAAAAATAATCGTTTCAGTTCAATTTGCTCCTGACAAGTCGAAATTTGAAACAAGTTACATTTGAACTTACGGAATACTATTGCCCACACTTCGGCAATACCCGACCCAATATAACAAACAAAATTGCACAGTGTAAATCCCAAATCAAAAATCTAAAAACAAAAATAAATTTGTGTTTTCAGCTAATAAATATTTAGAAGACGCTATAAACAAGCGTATTTCTTCGGGTTCATTCAGATCGCTGAAAGTGCTGTATGACCTTGTGGATTTCTGTTCAAACGATTACCTGGGTTTTTCTATAACCGGCGCATTGAGAGCGAAAATATTGGAATTTGCGCAAAAAAAAAACGGACAAGTATTTGAAGGATCAACGGGATCCCGCCTATTGTCAGGCAATTCGGCAGTTGCTGAAAGCCTTGAAACTTATGTCGCTTCGTATCATGACGCTGAAGCAGCGCTGCTTTTCAATTCAGGTTATGATGCCAACACCGGTTTGTTTTCGTGTGTTCCTAAAAGAAATGACACTATTTTATATGATGAGTTGGTTCATGCTTCCATCCGCGATGGCATTCGCCTGAGTTATGCGAAAGCCTATTCTTTCAGGCATAATGATCTTAGTCACCTTGAAGAACTTGCCCTACATGCTAAGGGGAATGTTTTTGTTGCCGTTGAAAGTGTTTATTCCATGGATGGCGATATGGCTCCACTTGCAGAATTGGCAGCTTTTTGTGAAAATCATAATGCAAATCTTATCGTTGACGAAGCTCATGCAACGGGGGTTTTCGGGTATCAAGGTAAAGGATGTGTGTGCGACCTCACGCTTGAGGGAAAGATATTTGCAAGAGTTCATACTTATGGAAAAGCAATGGGAACGCATGGCGCAGCAGTTATTGGGAGTAAATTACTGAAAGAATATTTAGTGAATTTTGCACGTTCATTTATCTATACAACAGCATTGCCTTATCACAGCCTTATTGCAATAAAATGCGCTTATGAATTACTTTCCGAAAGTAACGAAATGATGAATTCTCTTCATGAAAATATTAAAATGTATTCCCGACTGGCTGCCAGAAGCGGGAAATTGAATATTTTAAAAAGCACAAGTCCTATACAATGCATTATCATTCAGGGTAATGAAAAAGTTTTAACTGCAGCACAAAATATTCAAAAGAAAGGATTTGATGTGCGCCCGATCATGAGCCCTACCGTGCCCGCCGGCAAAGAAAGATTAAGAATTTGCATCCATGCTTTTAATACGGAAGAAGAAATAAAGAGACTTGTGGGAACAATTGAAAATTCATTGTGATCAAATATGAAAAAATATTTTATAACAGGAATAGGCACAGGGGTTGGGAAAACTATTGTTTCAGCAATATTTGCCGAAGCATTGAAAGCCGATTACTGGAAACCAATACAGGCAGGCAATCTGGAATGCACAGATTCAGATGTTGTGAAAGATATTATAAGTAATGATATTTCAAAATTTCATGCTGAAACATATAAATTCAAAACACCAGCATCGCCTCATTATGCGGCAGAACTTGAGAATATTGTAATTGATCCTGATAATTTTAAAATTCCTGAAACATCTAATCACCTGATAATTGAAGGCGTCGGCGGGTTGATGGTACCGCTGGGTAAGAATTTTCTTATGATTAACTTAATTAAAAAATTAAATGCTGGAGTAATTTTAGTTTCACAGAATTATCTTGGAAGCATTAATCATACTTTACTTTCTGTTGAAGCATTGAAAAACCGATCTATTCCTGTTAAAGGAATTGTTTTTAACGGAGTCGGGAATTTATCTTCTGAAAACTATATTCTTGAATATACCGGTATTCCTTGTATTTTAAAAGTGGAACATGAGCAGGGTTTAAATAAACTTTCAATTATTAAATATTCGGAAATTTTGAAAACATCTCTTATTTAAGGAAATTTTTCAGGTACCCGAACCTTCGAAACTTTTGTCATCAATTTTAAAATCGTATTGTATGTGCGAACCATCGCAAAATGGTCTGTCTTTGGTTTGCCCGCAACGGCAAAGAGAGGCAGGGTTTTCCGATACAATTTCATTTCCGTCAATATCTAATACTTTGAATGAGCCTTTTATCAGGAATGGTCCATTTTTAATAATGACAACTTCGGTTTTTTCTTCTTCTGTTTTCTGACCTTTGTGGTTCCAATAGTAAGAAATAGCCTGAGTAGGACATTGTGCAACAATATCTATGATCTCCTCGGTAGTAGCGCCGTCCATTTTTATCCATGGTCTTTCGTAAGGAATAAAAACACTAGGTAGTTCGGTGAAGCATATTGCTGCATGAACACACAGATGAGGTTTCCAAATAACGGTAATTTCACCGTTTGTGTATTTTTTTGTGATTTTTTCCATATCTGGATTTTTTTCAAATATACAATATTTCCCGATAAAATTTTGTTTGCAAATTCACAATATTGTTATATTTTTGACACATAATTTCAAAAATTAACATTTAAATATATGGCGAAAAGAACTATTGTAACAATGCCCGGCGATGGCATTGGAAAACCGGTATTGGAAGAATGTATCCGCGTACTTGATGCAGTTGGATTTGAAGCAAATTATATACACGGCGATATTGGCTGGAAATTTTGGTGCAAAGAAGGCAACCCGTTTCCAGACAGAACAATCAAGCTGCTCGAAGAACATAAGATAGGTTTGTTTGGAGCTATCACTTCAAAACCGAAAGACAAAGCTGCTGCTGAACTTGCGCCTGAATTACAGGGTAAAGGTATCAGTTATTACAGCCCCATTGTTGCCATGCGCCAGAAATTCAATCTTGATCTTTGTTTGCGCCCGTGTAAAACATTTAAAGGCAATCCTCTCAACTTTATCCGCAGAGGAGCTAACGGTATTGAAGAACCGGAAGTAGATGTGATGATTTTCCGTCAGAATACTGAATGTTTATATGGCGGTGTGGAATGGACAAATCCTTCCGACCAGGTTTATGATGCATTTATGACTCATCCAAAATTCAAAGAAAACTTTGGATGGTGTCCGAAGCCTGAACTGGCTATTTCTACCCGTATTTTTACGAAAAAATATACAACGAGAATTGTAAAGGCAGCTTTTGAATATGCAAAACAAAGAGGTTTTGATAAACTAACCGTTTGCGAAAAACCCAATGTTATCCGCGAAACTTCAGGTATGATGCTGAAAGTGGCTCAGGATATGGCAAAAGCAGAATATCCCGGTATCCGTGTGGAAGACGTGAACATTGATGCAATGATGATGTGGCTGACAAAAAATCCTGAAAATTACCATGTAATAGTTGCCGGTAATATGTTCGGCGATATCGTTTCCGATGGTTTTGCAGGATTGGTGGGCGGTCTTGGATTTGCTTGCAGTGCAAACATTGGTGAAAAAGTAGCAGTTTTTGAACCTACTCATGGTTCTGCTCCCAAGTATGCTGATTATTCTGTATCCATTGTAAATCCAATAGCTATGATTTTATCAGCAGTGATGATGCTTGAACATCTTGGTGAAAATGATAAGGCTGCACGTATAAGAAAAGCTGTCGCATCAGTGGTTGCCGAGGGAAAAGTCAAAGCTTACGACATGCTTAAAATGTCAGGTAATCCCGAAGTTATAAATAAAGGCGCTGCTTCTACTAAACAGATGGCAGATGCGATCATTTCTAAACTATAAACAAATAATTATGGCATCATTTATTTTTACAAAAAGCGGGTTAATGCCCATCTTTGTTTCTTTTGATCCGGGATACAAAAACTTTTCTGTTTTGGAAGGAATTTCCGAAAATGAAGGAGGAAAATCATGGAAAGTTGATATTCTTTTAAAGATTGATAATCAGAAGGAAGCATACAATCAACTAAAGCAGGGAATTAAAGTAATGACCAAAAACGGTATTCATTACCTGGTCAAAATCAAAAGGGTTTTCATTATTGAAAAGATACAGGTTTTCCTCGGCGATGAAGAGATCAAAGGAAAACAATATATAGAATTTAGATAATGGAAATATAAATATTATTAATCATCGGAGAGACGTTGCAATCAACGTCTTTTCTTATAAAAAAGGAGAAAAATTATGTGTGATTCAATTAAACCCGAATTTATTGATAAGACAAAAAAGTTATGGCCCGAACTGGAATGGATTAAAAATACCGATTTGCGTAAAAAGGTTACCAATACATGGGCTTTAGCTCTTCAAAAAAGCGTTCTGACAGCAGATGATTTAAATAATATACCATTTACATTGCTTGCAGGTCCCGATCTAAAAGTGTCTTTTATGGATCATAAAAGAGCTGTAGTACATATTGCAAAGGACTGCGGTAATCAGATTAATAAATTTTTTAAAAATGACCTGCCGGTTAATATGGATGTATTGATTGCAGGCGCTATTCTTGCAGATGTGGGCAAATTGCTGGAATATGAAATGAAGAATGGAAAATCTGTACAGGGAAAATATGGAAAGTACCTGCGTCACCCGTTTTCAGGTGTATCGTTAGCTGAACAATGCGGTGTTCCTGCCGATGTATGCCATATCATTGCAACTCATGCAGGCGAAGGAGATATGGTAAAAAGAACTACTGAAGCATTCGTAGTCCACCACGCCGACTTCATGACATTTGAACCATTTAAAGATAGATTAAAATAAAGAATATGAACCTGATAGAAAAAATCCTTGCAAAACATGCCAGTAAATCATCTGTTAAACCTGATGAAATCATCGACGTTTTTATTGATTCACGTGCTGCCCGCGATTTTGGCGGTGCTAATGTGGTGAAAAACTTGCTGGATAACGGTCTTAAAGTAGCCGATCCAGGTAAAACCATTTTTACATTTGACTGTAATCCCGGCGGATCAGATCAGAACTATGCAAAAAATCAGCAGTACTGCCGCCAGTTTGCAAGAGAAAACGGAATCAAAGTGTATGATGTGGATGCCGGCATAGGCACGCACATCGCCATTGATAAAGGCATTGTGTGGCCCGGAAGCACTTTTGTTTCCACCGATTCGCATGCAAATATCATGGGCGCTATCGGCACTTTCGGACAAGGTATGGGCGATCAGGACATAGCTGCAGCATGGGCTAATGGCTCCGTTTGGTTTAAAGTGCCTCATTCTGTGAAGCTGAATTTCAAAGGGAAAAAAGCAGCCGGTGTTTCTGCAAAAGATATTGTTTTGAATTTGCTTTCAATTTTCGGCGCTAACAAGTTATTGAGCTATTCCGTTGAATTATATGGTGAAGCCATTGATGCGCTTACTCTGGATGAACGAATTACCATAGCTTCCATGGCTACCGAAATGGGCGCAATCATTCTTTTCTTTACGCCAACCCCTGCTATTATCAGTGAGCTCGAAAAAAAAACCCGTAAGCGTTACGACATTATCAAAGCTGATGCTGATGCGCAATACGATAAAATAATCGATATTGAAATTGATAAGTTTGTTCCTATGGTTGCCAAACCAGGCCATCCGCATGATGATATATCTGTTGACGCCGTGAAGAAAACGAAGATAGACTCTGCATTTATCGGAAGCTGTACCAACGGGCGTATTGAAGACCTTCGAGTAGCCGCAGCTATTTTGAAAAACAGAAAAGTTGCTCCCGCAGTGGTTTTGAAAATTGTTCCCGCTACCGATGATATCTGGCAACAAGCTTTAAAAGAAGGCTTGATTAAAATTTATAAAGATGCAGGCGCATTGGTGGCAAATGCAGGCTGTGCAGGCTGCGCCGCGGGACAACTCGGACAGAACGGCCCCGGCGAAATTACCATAAGCACCGGAAATCGCAATTTCGAAGGCAAGCAAGGCAAGGGTTCTGTTTATCTTGCATCACCGGCAGTTGTGGCTGCTTCGGCAATCGCAGGTTATATCACTACTCCTGATGACATCCCCGCAACGCCTGCCGTGTTTGAACAAAAGGAATACCTGAAAAAGGGCGCAGTTGTAAAAAATGCAGTTAATGAAAAACCATTAGTTGTCGAAGGCAGGGTGTGGGTCATCAATAAAGACGATATAGACACCGATATGATCTATCACAACCGTTATCTGACTATCACAGATATCAAGGAAATGGGACAATATACATTTGATAATCTTAAGGGTTATGCCGATTTTGCCAGGAAAGCGCAGCCCGGAGATATAGTTATTACAGCTAAAAATTTTGGCGCCGGCAGTTCACGCCAACAAGCTGTCGATTGTTTTCTTTCCCTTGGCATTTCATGTATCCTTGCCGAATCCTACGGTGCAATTTACGAAAGAAATGCTATTAATGCTGCGATGCCGATTCTTACATATAGTCCCGAAAAGCTTGCATCCATTGAATTACAAAATGACGACAAAGCAAAAGTGGATATGGCAAACGGAACCATTACAAATTTGCGCAACAGCAAAACCGCTGGTATCAATAAGTTTACCGATGTGCAGATTGATATTTTCAGGAAAGGTGGGTTGTTAGGGTAAAATATGATTCTGTAATCCTATTTTCCCATTCTTTTTGGGTAAGCTGAAACATTTGTTGTTTAATAGTTTTGCAACTGTTACTTTCCGATGCAAAACTTACTAAAAATATTATCTAAAATTTCATCAGTCGTAATATCACCCGTTATTTCGCCAAGATAATGTAAAGCAGTGCGAATATCTTCAGCTAATAAGTCATTCGAAAGCCCATTGTTGAGTCCATTCATGGCTTTATTTAAAGATTCCCGTGAACGAATAAAGGCTTCATAATGTCGCGAGCTTGTAACCATTGTTTCGTTTGTACTTAGATAGCCATCGCTCACTGACTGTACAAGTTTTTCAGTTATCAGGTGTATGTTTTCTTTGCGTTTAGCGCTGATAAAAATGGTATCGGGTTCAAAAATGTCTTTAAATCCTTTAAACGTTTCGCTAAACTTGTCAATCTTATTTCCTACAATGATAAGCTTTTTATCCTTGCCTGCAATCTTTTTTCGGAAGTCGCTGATAGCATCTTGTATCTCGCCAATGCTGGTTTCGCTGATATCAAAAAGGTACAGAATAATTGATGCAAGTTCAATCTTTTCGTATGTTCTTTCAACACCAATATATTCAACCTTATCATAAGTGTCGCGTAAGCCTGCGGTATCAATAAATCTGAAACAAATTCCATTGATGATAATAGTGTCTTCGATAGCATCCCTTGTTGTTCCGGGTATTTCAGAAACAATGGCTCTGTCTTCATTCAGAAAGATGTTTAAAAGAGTTGATTTTCCCACATTCGGTTTGCCAATGATAGCAACAGGAATGCCGCCTTTCAAGACATTGCCCATAGCATAAGATTCTATTAAAACAGCCACTTCTGCACGAATATCAGATAAGAGTTCGGACAATCTGTCCCTGTTTGCAAATTCAACATCTTCCTCGCTGAAATCAAGCTCCAGCTCCAATAAAACAGCTAATTCTACTAACTGGTAACGCAATTGCTTTATTTGTTTTGATATGCCGCCTTTCATTTGCTGTAATGCCATACGGTGCGCAATACCCGATTTGGATGCAATCAGGTCGGCTACAGCTTCGGCTTGTGTAAGATCCATCTTGCCGTTTAAAAAAGCACGAAGTGTGAATTCACCGGGGTTTGCCGCTCTTGCGCCTTTTCTGATCAACAGTTGCAACAGTTGTTCCTGTATGAATACCGAACCATGACAAGAAATTTCGACCACATCCTCACCTGTATATGAATGTGGAGTTCTGAATACACTTACGATCACTTCATCTAAAAGTGAATTGTCATCGTTCTTGATCTTTCCGAAATGCAGACTGCGCAATGTGTTTGGAGCAAAATCATCGGTTTTGTTATTGGGAATAAAAATTGTTTTACATATTGAAAGTGCCTCAGCACCTGATAAGCGGATAATTGAAATAGCCCCTGTGCCATAAGGTGTACTTAGTGCACAAATAGTGTCGGTTTGTATAGACTGATTTTGCTCGGTTTTCACGTAAAATTGGATTTATTTCAACAAATTTAGTAAAAATGATTTGTAAAGTGCATTTCAAGGTTTATTTTTGCATCATACAATTATCACTAAAATTTTAAATATATGAGTGTTTTGGTAAACAAAGAATCTAAGGTCATTGTACAGGGATTTACAGGAATGGAAGCTACTTTCCATTCGACCCAGATGATCGAATATGGTACCAATGTTGTAGGTGGTGTTACTCCCGGAAAAGGCGGACAGACTCATCTTGAACGCCCTGTATTCAATACGGTGTCGGAAGCCGTAGCTAAAACAAAAGCCGACGTTTCGGTAATATTTGTTCCTCCTGCATTTGCAGCAGATGCAATTATGGAGGCGGGAGAAGCAGGAATTAAAGTAATTGTTTGCATTACAGAGGGTATCCCCGTGAAAGACATGATTTTAGTAAAAGAATACATAAGGGATAAAGATTGCTGCCTTATTGGCCCGAACTGCCCCGGTATAATTACTCCGGGCGAAGCGAAAATTGGGATAATGCCAGGGTTTATTCATAAAAAAGGAACAATCGGTATTGTTTCGCGTTCAGGAACTCTTTCTTATGAAGCTGTTGACCAGGTTACCAAAGTTGGTTTGGGGCAGTCAACTATGATTGGTGTTGGCGGAGACCCGATTCCCGGTACTTCAATTCTTGATGCTGTAAAGTTGTTTATGAATGATTCCGGAACAGAAGGAGTAGTGATGATAGGAGAGATAGGTGGTGGAATGGAAGTGGAAGCAGCATATTGGATTAAAAAATCGGGAACAAAGCCGGTTGTTAGTTTT
>Ga0247841_10004262_pt1 | contig 24900 bp, 19 predicted proteins | sample LaCruzMarch2015__2_FD_192410 | JGI IMG/M metagenome (GOLD analysis project Ga0247841, IMG submission 192410) | Freshwater microbial communities from meromictic Lake La Cruz, Castile-La Mancha, Spain - LaCruzMarch2015_18m | ecosystem: Environmental > Aquatic > Freshwater > Lake | place: Spain... | reverse complement strand
TGAAAGAAATAAATATTTTAAAAATAAAAAAGTAATGAAGTTGTCATTTATAACTAATAAAAAAGGAATACCTTTAAACATTGATTTATTTAAAGGTAATTTAAATGATATGAATATTTTTAATAAACAACTTGATAATTTAAAAATTGGATTAATTGATAAAAAATCTACTATTTTTATGGCTGATTCAGGTTATGATTCTATTAAGTTAAGAAGTAAATTAAATAATATATTTTATAAATCAATCATACCTTTTAATAAAAGAAATACTAAAGATAAAAATAAAATTAAAACTTTAACGAATGAAGAAAAAAAATTATATAAATCAAGAATAACAATTGAAAATACTTTTTTATTGTTAAAAAAGTATAGAATATTTGAAATAGTTTATGAAAAAAATTTTTAAATTTTTTGAGTTTAATTTACTTATCATTAATAAAATATGTAATCTTAATAACTATATATAATTTTTAAAAAAAGGGAATCTTTAATCAATTTATTTTAAAAAAATTTTGGCTGTATGATTATATATTTATATTCTTAAGTTTTTATCTTGTTTTTAAATAATTTAATAATTTAATTATTTTTTTATGAAATAATTAAATTATTAAATTATTTAATCAGTAAACATACTTTATAACAATATATAAAGTATATGAAATTAAGGTAAATATTATATATAGTATTCAGTAATATATATGTATATATATATATATATAATTCATATATATATATATAATTTATCAAGAAATATCAAGTTTTATGTTACTAGTAGCAACCCCTATTAGGAATTGAATTATTCTTGTTAATAAATTGTCTTGTAATAGGAGATATAGAATTAGACAATCTTAAAATTGCTTCTCGTTCATATGTATATCTATCTTTACATATAACGGATTCATCCATTATATTTAATGTTATTGGACAAATAAATTCGAATGGGATATTGGAATTGACAATATTATTATATTTATGAGTTTACAAAAAATAATGGTGATTTAATGTAATTTAGGCATGTTAGGTAATAAAGAAAATTACAATTTTTTTTATACATATAAAAAAGTTAAAAATATTTTTTAATATTATAATAAATATCTTGAATTATTTCAGGTTTTTCTTTAAACATTAGATGACCAGATTTGGTTGGTAAATTTTTATCTATTTGTTCAAAATTATTTATATAAGAAGGAATTTGAATTACATCTATTGGTTTTTTTGTAAAAACTTTTGAAATAATATTTTTCTGTTCCCAAATATCTCCAATAATTGAATCATCATTTGGATAAAGAAATACAACATTTGACACATACATAGACTTGGGTCTAAATTTAATAAAATCAAATAAAACTGTTTCCATTAGCACATCGCCATATATTTCACAATAATCATACAATGAATGATATTCATTATATGTATCCCTATATCCTTTAAATTTGCTAATTGATTTAGGTCTAAATCTAAGTGTCCAAACATATAATATATTAAATATTTTAGAAAAAATATTTGAACCAAAAGTAATATCAATTAATAAATATTTTTTATTCGTTAAAAATGGTGCACATAAAAATAAATTGTTAACCCTACATTTAAACTCAAATTGTGTCAAATAAACTGCAATTACTGCTCCGGTGGAAAATCCAATAATATCAATAGTTTCATATTGTTCTTGTAATATGTACATTGCTTCTATATAAGTTATAATCCAATCTTTCCAATTAACAATTTGATAAAATGCTCTTCCATTACCACAAGTTCTTGGAGCATAAAAATCTATTTTATCTTGAATAAGATATTTTTCAAATTCTTCCCAAACAAATGGAATATCTTTATAACCACCAATCAATAATATACATTTTGGTTTTTTTGATCCAGACATAAAAAACTTTGGCATTGAAATAGAATATATTTCAAGTTCTTTTTCCCAGAGTTCTTTTTGTTCAAATTTATCATTAATTTTTTTAAAAGTATGATAACAACAATAGTCTCTATATATATAAATACATAAACCAAAACTAACTATAGATAAAATACTTCCCACAATAATTATATTTTTTTTTACCATATTTACTGAAATAAATTTTGATAACATAATTTGATTATGAATATTTAAATTAATTTATATAAAAAAGTTTAATTTAAACAAAAATATAAAAATACAAATAGTAAATAATTAATTGAATTATATATAAATATCTTATAAAATAAAATTTACTACATAAATAAATTGAACATATACAAATCAAATTAACAAATAAAAAACAAATTAATCCTTTATTCCAATTATATTTTATAGGAATAAAATTATTACATGTTAAATCAAATTTGTCAATCCATTTATCTTTTATTGAATAAATATTTTCAATCATTTTAGCATTTGATTTATTTTTCATTTGACTCTTATATTTGTGAATATTATATTTGGAAACATGTATAAAAATTTTATTTGGTATTGTTAATTTTGACAATAAATAATTTGTTGTACTATAATGTTTCTTGTAATTATTTTTTTTAATTTCATCATATATAATAGTCAAATCTAAAATATTTTGGATATTTTGATTATTAGATAAAATTAAATCAATACCTGTTATTCTTGGATATAAATGATATTTAAATTTTGGTAAATTATTTATAATACAATAATTATCAGAAATTAATTTTCTTTGTTTATTGAAACAAGTACCTTCTGGATAAACCAATAATAAATTAAAATTTATTTCTGTATTCAATTTATTAATATCAACATTAATATTTCTTTGTAAAAAAATATCATCCGATAATATTCCAAAAAAACCTAAAATTGGAATTTGATATCCTACCAATTTTTTAGCAATACAAATATTTTTATTAAATAAATCAGTGTTATTAAAAAATATACAACCTATCAAAAAATCCAATTCCATGGGATGATTTGATATTATTAAATTTTTACTTTCTCCAATAGTAGGGTTATTATTAAATTTATTAAAGTCAATAATATTATTAGAATTAACATAAATATTTGGAAATAAAAATTGTTTTGAAATAAAACTGATTGAACAAATAATAATATTTTTAATTAAATTAAAATATTTTTTTGATTCAATTGGATTATAAAGATATAAACAAATGGAAGGAATAAATGATATAAATAAAAAAAAATTAATGTAAAATAATATGTATATTAAAATTAAAATTAAATTAATCAACATAGAATATCTAATATAATTAATATTATATATTTTTATATTTGGTCAATATAATTTAAACATTCAACAAAATTTACAAATTGCATATTTATTAAATTATTGTAATCAATTACAATTAAAATATCATAACATCCTTCAACAAACACAATTTTTCCATAAATTTTTTTATTTATTAAAATATCCCAACTACCAAAATCATTTTTTTCTAATTGAATATTTTTTTTTTCAATACCCAAATGTTCAATAGTATATAATTTTTGTACCTACCAGATAATTAATTTTATTTAATATTTGGTTTTCATAATTCGAAATTACTGATTTATGTGAATCTACACTTTTTTTAACACCTTCTTCCAATTTACGTATAGAATTTTTAACATCACTAAATTCAGAGTATAATGAATTAAATTGTGTGGTCATCCAATCTAATTCTTCATTTGATAAAAATTTATTTAATTTAGGAGTAGAATTAGAATTAGAATTAGAATTTGTAATTATATTTTGAATAACACAAATACCAAATTCCAATTTTATTGAAAGATTTTATATTGAATCTTCAATAGAATTATGTGAAATAATATTTTTTTTATCAGGTATTGATAAATGCATAGAATAAGGTATATAAATGATAAAATAATTATCCACATTATTTTTAAAAAATTCAATCTCAAATTTTTTTTACCAACAATTCCTGAATTTAATGAAACAAATAATGCTCCTTTAATATTATTGTATCGCATATCAAATTTTAATTTATCAATTTGTTCTTGGTCAATTATTTTATTATAATTTTTTACTTCAACCATTATTTTAATTCCTGTAAGTAAAGTTATTAGAATATTACCTGAATGAGGTACTTTGGACATATTTTCAACTAAATAATTTGTAAATTTATCTATTAATATCCATAACTACATTTTCTCCTAAACTACCTTTTATTGTAGAATATTTTGATTTTGTTATTCCATTTATTTTTTTTTTGTTCTAAATCATTTGTCCCATTATTTAAATCAGATTTAATTAAATTTTTAATGTACATAGAATATCCTAGTTCAAAAATTTCATCAACTACAAATGACATATGTATTTCATTTATTTTGTCTAATAATTTATATTTTTTTTCCAATTAAAATATTCACATAATCATTATCAATGTTTTGTAAAATTACACCATCCATAAAATATATTTGATAACTATATATATGTTAATACATTATATAGGTACATAATCAATTTTTATAAAAAGTTAATAAGTATAATATAATAAAACCACAAAATTTGGATTGTTAATTTTTATAAGTGGGTCAAAACCAAAACCAATACTTTGATACAATTTAAAAGCATTTGAATGGATGTTTGAAATTAACATAATGTATTGAACATTAATTGATTTAATATATTCTATACACATCAACATTAATTTATATCCCAATCCTTTGGATCTATATTGTTGAATTAAATAAAAATAACTTATGTAATAAACATATCTCCCATCCATCAAATCTTTTAATTCTCCTATAATATAACCAATAATTTTACCATTATCATCTAATAAAAACCATCCTAATAAACTATTTGATGATAAGGTTGATGAAATATCATTAATATTAAAAACTATATCTGCTTCATTTTGAAGTTCAATAAAATTAAAAAAAATTATTTTAGCTAATCTTGATACATTTGTAATTCTATCAAATCTTTGAATTTTCATAATATAAATATAATATTAAATAATAAAATATTATATTATCATAAACTTATATGAAATTCTATTTATTTTTATAAAATTTAATTTTATTTTATTATTTGGATTTTGAAATTGTGGATTTATTTTTTTTTTCTTTAACAACTTCTTTTTTTTCATCTTTTTTTTCATCTGTTTTTTTACTACTAGTTAATTTTTTCTTTTTGTTAGTAGTTGTTTCACATAAAGTATTAATTTTATCTTCTTCCCATTTTATATATGCTTCTTGTAATATATCTAATTCACCTAACCACAAACTTTGAATAGTAGTATTTTTATATGTATCTAATTCTTGTTTCTTTTCATTATAATTGAATTCTAATTCATCAATTTTTTCTTGAGTTAAATTCCATAAAGGCATTCCAACCAAATAATCATAAGAAGGTTTTGAATTAATATTTGTAGAAAGTTCTGGATATTCATTATTAGCTAATTCTTCAATTAGTACTGTTTTTTGTTTTTTAGAAATAATTAATTTATTTGAAATAACTTCTTTGATAAATCTTCTTCTATATTTAAGAAGTTGAAGTTCATTTTCTAATACCTTGATCCAATGTTCTTTTCTCTTTTGATAAATGCTCAATCTAATATCTGCATAATCCTTAATCATAGCATTTGGACTTGAATATTTGACAATTTCATTATTTTTATAAACATGCATATTAGATATTTGGATAGAAGAAGTTAATTTTAATTTTTCTTCAATATTATTTGCTTTAATTAATTTTTGTAATTCACCATTACGAAATGTTAATTTAAAATCAATTTTATGATTTCCACAATTATTTTCATAATCTGTAATAAAGTTACCATCTTCAATTAGTTTTGATAAGAAATCGATATATGATTGTGTCCAAGTTCCTACAGGTAATTCCGTTATCCTTAGTGTATATTCATCTAATTGTTCATATCTTCCATAAGAAATATATTTCATTTGATTTTTCTTATCAATATTTTTTTCAATTCTTCCAGTAAATCCTGAATACCAAGGTGTCAATTCATTCAATTTACTTACATCAGTTCCTTTAATATAAGCACGAATATTTACCATAATATCTAATGGATTAAAAGGGGGTATATTTGTACTATATCCTGTACCAATCCCTTCACTTCCATTGACTAAAATCATAGGAATAATTGGATAATATCTTAAAGGTTCTACAACATCACCTTCTTCAATGACATTTTCTAAGACAAATTCATCTTTAGTAATAAAAATATTTCTTGTCAATGCAGATAATTGAGTAAATATATATCTGGGAGAAGCAGAATCTTTACCACCCAGTCTTCTAGTTCCAAAATTACCAGAAGGATATAATAGATTAATATTATTAGATCCACAATAATTTTGAGCCATATTAATAATTGCTCCTTGTAAAGAAGCCTCACCATGATGATATCCTGTATGTTCACTAATGTATCCAGATAATTGTGCAACTTTAATTTCTTCATTATCTAATTTTCTTTTAAAAGCCCCATATAAAATTTTTCTTTGTGAAGGTTTAAGACCATCAATTAAATCTGGTATTGATCTTAAATTATCCTCATGTGAAAAATGTATTAGATCTTTATTGATAAAATCATTAACTGTAATTTTTTTAACGTTATTTTCAATAATAAGATTTTCATCACGTTGTTTAACCCATTCTTTTCTATCATTTGCTCTATTTTTAGCAAAAGCAAGTGTAATTGCTTGATATGATGGTTCATTTTTATCGATATTTTCAGAACAAATTGAAATATTATCATCTTCTGATTTTTTTGTTTTACCTATAGATTTACTAATTTGTTTAGATGATTTAGAAGATTGAGATGAAATATTATCATTATTATCTAGTCTAACATCTAAATCATCAACCAAATCATCAACCAAATTATTATAAGGATCAGATTTTGTATTTGAAATTAATTTTGTTTTATCACCTATACTCCATACATAATTAATTAATTTATTGTTAAAATCAACAAAATATTCTTTAGATTCTGATGCGGTTGAAGTACCTAACCCTTTATAATATTTAATTTTATATTTTTTATCAACTTCATCACCTAATTTTTCACACCACTTCTTATATTCAGATTGTGTGTAAAAAACTTCTGGATTTGCTTTTTTTGTATCTGAATTTTTATATGCTTTTATAATAGGTGTAGCAATAGATTGAATAAATCCATCTATTTTTAATAAATCTGGCCAAAAATAATGGAAAAAATTAATCAATAACCCTTTTATATGTGAACCATCTACATCTGCATCTGTCAAAATCAATATACCACCATAACGCAATTTTTTAGTATCTGTATAAACTGTATTTTGTTTTAGACCTAAAATTTGTTTGATATTTTTTATTTCTTCATTTGAAAGTAATTGATTTGGCGTTGCGTCTCGTACATTTAGAAGTTTACCCTTGAGAGGAAATACTCCATATAAATCTCTACCAATAATTTCTAAGCCTGATATAGCACATGTTTTAGCTGAATCACCTTCTGTTAAAATTAATCTACATTCAGATGAATGTTTTGAACCTGCTAATCTTGCGTCATCTAATTTAGTCAAAGATTTAAGATTAAGAGTTTTTTTACCATCTGATTTCTCTAATTCACCCATTTGTTTTATTTGCGCAATTTGAACTATTTCATTAATCAATCCTGTTTTACAGATTTTATCAATAAATTTTTCACCTAATTCACATTTAATATTAAATAATGATGTTTTTGTTGTTAATTCTTCTTTTGCTTGTGAACTAAAAGATGGATCTTCTATCACAGAATTAATAAAAATACTTAAGTTTTCTTTAATTTGATGAGGTTTAATTTTTAAAGTTTTATATTTAGGTTGTGATAAAATTTGTTCTGTAACTTTTTCAACAATTTGTCTTGAAATATAATCTAAGTGTGTCCCACCTTTAAATGTACTTATGTTATTTACAAAACTCATATGTTGAAATCCTGCATTTGGATCATAAATTACACCCAAAGTCCATCTTTCATTAAATTCATCATAAATTAAATTAGGCATTGAATCTTCACTATAATACATTCCAATATAATCTTTAAAAGATTTAATATCCAAATGTTTACCATTTAACCATACATTAACATTTTCATTTGTTGTGCCTGCAGTATCATAAACTCTTCTTTTTAACAAACTTTCCATATCATTAGTGAGATTTTTTAAACCAAATCTTTTGTAATCTGGTAAAAATGTTATTTTTGTATAAGATTCCTGATTTGATGATATTGTAGTTATGATAGGTTCTTCTTTATCATACATATTATTTGTAAATCTTTGAAAATATTTTTTTTTTCTTGATGGATCACATATTTCAATTTCATATTTTGACGAATAAATATTTACAACCTTGCTTCCCAAACCATTTTTCCCACCAACAATCTTTCCTTTCTGGTCATAATTTCCAGAAGTCAATAAATTTCCCAGTAATAATTCAGGAACATAAATATTATATTCTTTATGTATTTCTATTGGAATAGATGAACCATTATTCCATACAGATATTTCTCCTGTTTCTTTATTAATATAAACCATTATTTTATTACATTTTTTATCTCTGACAGTATGATCAGAAGCATTAACTAATACTTCATCAAATATTTTATATAGACCAAGTGTTATATATTTATCTTTTTTTATTATTCTATTTTCTTCATCATCATATACATATATATTCATTAGATCATTTTGAACTGAACCAATATATGTATCTGGAAGATCTAATATATGTTGATGTAAAGATTTTTTTTTAAATTGTTCTTCTATAGTTGGAATATTTGTTTTGGTTTCTTTTGTTGTTTTTTTAGAATCTAATTTATTAACCATTTGAGAATGTTAATTAATTTTATTTATCAATCCTTTAAATGTTTTATTATCAATTTTTTTGATTTTTCAACATTTTTATAATCTACAAATGTATACTATATATATAATATATAGGTATATATATGTATATTTAGTAATGTATATATTTATATATAATAAATAAATTTAAATATTATAAATATATATGTTTATAATATTGTGAATATATATGAATAATGGAAATAATTTTAAAAATATAAATTTTATTGAAAAATATGTTGGTGGTGAAAATAATGATAATTTAGATAATTTTAATGCTCAATCTAATATTATAGCTAATGAAAAAACTGATTATAATATGATAATTGATTATTATAATAAATTAGAAAGAGATAAAAATCAAAATAATGAATATATAGAAAGATTAGACAATGAACAAAGTGCTACAATTTATAGAATTAATAATTTTCCTACATATGTTGATGATGTAAATTATTCTAACCCTATAATTTATCCAAAAACATATGAACCTTTTTTTAGTTATTTAGACAAAAAAAATATAAAATCAGTAAATACACAAGTTATTAAAAAAAAAGAATACCTAAATATTGATTCCACAAATCGTGTAAGTAATTCATCATTAAATATTAGTAAATATTTAAATGTTAAAGATTATGGATTAGAATTCCAAAATAATTCAAGTTTTATGACAATTTATTTTAATACACTATTAGAAAAAGGTGAAATTAATCCAAATGATTATATTATTCTTAGGGGCTTCAAGACCTATACTAATTTTTATCAAAATTTAAACTTTTTCTTTACAAATGATTCACCTACTGTAATAATTGATATTTCACCCAATTTTTTACAGAGAATATCATATTCTAATGTAACAATTACTATTGAAGGTTTAGGAATTAATGATAATTCAAATTATTGGAAAAATATTCCATATAAAACATTAAACGGTAATAAAAATGTGTTTATTGGTAAATTAAATTCAGATCTTAGACTAGCATTTGATTTACCAATAAATTTTTATTCATTGAATCAAAATGATAATGTGTTAGTTTCACCATGTACAATTACATTTAATTGTCTGGGTAATTATCCAATAAATCTAATAAATGCAAATACTCCATTGACATCTTTAAACTTGTCTAATTATTTAATAGTTAATGAAGTAAATAATTATTATATAAAAGTTTTGCTAACAAATACATTGAGTTTAACAAATGATATTCCATTAGATGGTTACTGGGAAAATGATAGTTTTTATACAGGTAAAAACATTCAAATCGGTAAAATTAATGGTTTTGTAAAAGCATATGATAGTGCTAATTATTTTTCAATATTTTTAAATAAAACTTATATCAATGTAGCAGAAATTAAAATAACTAGTTCAGAAATACCTAATGTTCAAACAAATATTAATAAAAACTATGATACCTTAAATGATTTAAGTAATTCATCTTCAACTGACCAATTTAAAATTTATGAATCTGTTGATGTTAATACTACTAAAAACTATAATAATAAATTATATTGGGAAAATATTTTAGATAAAGGAATGTATTTAATTGAATTAGAAACCGGAAATTATACATATGAATTATTAAAACAAGTTATTGAAAATAAAGTATCTTTAACTAGAAGAAATCCACTCGAACCAAATGATAATTTAGTATTATATAATAATATGGAAGTTATATTTATTAAAGAACTAAATGAAACAAGATTCACAATGTATGATATGTATAATATTCCAAATGGTTTTGTAGAATTAAAAAATAATTCATCTTCAATTGAAAATAGTTATACAATAAAAATATTTTGTATAAAACACAATCTAAAAATAGGTGATGTTGTCATTATTTCTAATTCAATTAATTATTATATGATAGACAACACATATATAAATTCAAAAGAAGGACATATTGTTTCAAATGTATTAAATGATGATTATTTTGAAATAACAATAAAAAATATAAATCCTATAGTTAATGTTGGTAATACAAACGGAGGTTATTCTTTACAATTAAAAAAAAAAGCAATTTTTAGATTATTTTTTAATTATAAAGATACAATTGGTAATTTAATTGGATTTAGATTTGTTGGTTTTGATTCAGCTATCACAAATTATTCAAATTTTTTTCCATATAATGTAATAACAAATAAACAACCATATTATGAAGATATTAGTTCAATTTTAATTGTAAATAATAATATATCTCCACAAAATCTAACAACTAATTTTACTAATGAAGAATATTATTATTTTTTGTTATTAGTTGAAGGATTAAATAATAATAATAATCCAAATGGTTCATCTTATTTTTATAAATTTTTAATTAATCAACCTCCTGGTAATTATTTGTTCAATACTTTTGTAAATTCACCAGTATATTTTAATCCACCTCTCCGTAGTTTAAATGAATTACAAATGTCTTTGGTAAATCCAGATGGTTCATTAGTAAATATGGGAAATTTAAATTATTCATTGACATTTGAAATAACTACATTACATAATATTCCAGAAAATACTAATATTAATACTAATATGGCCAGAATTTAGATTTTGTATTTTATGTTATTATTTATTAAATCATACATTTATTAAATCATACATTTCATAATACATTGAAATTTTTTTACCATCTTCAAGTATTTTAATAATTTCTTCATAACAATTCATTCCAATATTTTCACAAATAAATTTATTAAATTCTATTATTTTTTTTATTTCATTTTTTTCTGTTTCATCAAACTTATATGATATAATTTTTTCTAACCCACTAATTATTATATTTTCTTGATTATCTATATTTATTTGTAAATTAGACCTTGATGGATTATTTAATCCAATTTTATGTATCATACTTTCATAGAGATAAATTTTAATTGATTTTTTTAAATTTACATTTGTTTTTATGCTGGTTATTATTCCAATAGTATCTTTTATATTTTTATTTAATTGAATAATATAGTTTGTTAGTGTATTTACAAATTCATTTTGTATAATTCCTATGACATTTATTTTAAGAATTTTTATTATTGATTTATTTGTAATATTATAATTTGAATCATCATATCTGTCTAAATCCCAATAGTCATTAAATGTTTTTGTAAAAATTAATTTAAAATATTTTTTTACTGTTTCGTAATTTTCTTTTATGTCTTGAGAATAAATTTTAATTAAATGATTATTTATTGAAGATGATTTTTCACATTTGGTATCCAATATTTTAATTAATCCTAAATATTTATCATCCAATTCATTTAATAAACTCGTATATTCTACCCAATCTATTGTTAAATAATTGATATCCAATAATTTATCCTTAAATTTATTCAATACTTCAATTATTATATTTTTGTAACTATCATATTTATCTGTATTTATATTTGTTTCTAATTCTATGTATTGTTTAACTATTTTTTTTTTTTCATCAATTTTTCTATTTATTTCTATCAAATTTCCAGACAAATCATAATTTGTAGTATTTATGAATTTATTCTCTGATTCCATCCCCAAACCTTTTGATTTACTTTCTAATTCCTTTATTTCATCCTCTAAAATTTTTATATAAGAAAAAATTTTTTTTTCAGAACCTTTTTTAATATCTGATATATATTGTTCTGATAATTTGTTTGGTTCAATAGAATTAATTAACAATTCTTCTATCTCAAAGCCTAATATTGATTTTAAATTATTTTTATCCATTGTATCCCATCCTGACGGATATGAATAATTTTGTAACCACATATATGAATTAAATAAATAAATTGAATTTAATATAATATGAGACACCAGATTAGAAGAATTTGATAATTGAATACCAATAAATTTTTCATTTGATTTTATAATATTTTCCAATGTAACTGAATATCTTTCCATTCTATATTTAAATCCTTCACAAGAATAATCAATTTGAATATTTTTTAATGAACGAACCAAATATTCCACAGGTGTTTCAAAGTTATTATTTTTGTATGTGAATAAAATTGTTTTATTTTTTTCTACTAATTTTTGAATTCCATATACATTAAATTGTTCAATTAATCTTGTTAAAATTGAATTACCATTTGAATCCAATACTCGATAATTCATATTTACTCCCATTAATTTATCTGTTTTATCTTTATTTAAACATTTTGTTCCAATTATTTTATCATTTGTTAATGGTGTTTTTAAATTTGTTGATAAATTTATTATCTCTTGAAGACTTAATGTTGTTGATGTTCCTATTTCTCTTATAAAATCTATTAATTTTGTTGATGTAAAATTTATCCTATACTGTTTGTCTATTTGTTTTAATTGTTTATTAAATTCATTAATTTTTTTTTTATCAAATGTTTGTTGTTTTTTTTCAATATCTAACACATCTTTTGATAAGTTAGTTATTTTAATTTGTTCCATTATTTTAAATATTTCTTTGTTTATTTCTTCGTATAACAATATTTTAACAAATGATTTAATATTATCATATAAATATTGTTGTCTTTGTTCTGGATTTACTTGTATAAAACCTAATGTGTCAACAATATTTATTTTTGATTCTTTATCTAATATCACATAATTCAAGTCAATACCAATTTCATGTGTTTTTTTTATTGTTGGATCACCTTTATCAACAAATTCTAAATCTACTTTTTTAAAAAATACATCAGATATATTTGGTTTAGAAATTTTTTCATAAATCATAAAAACTAACATATTTACTAATTCATTTAAATTATTTGTACTTATCCAAGTATTAAGTCCATCAATACTTTTTATCTCAAGTTCATCCACAATCTTCCAAGACACTATTAAATCGGCATTTTGTTTAACATAGTTATTTATTGAATCAGAATTAGTATTGGATTCAATAAATTTCATATCACATAACATATTTTTATAATCTTTACTTTTAATATCTTTCATATCATTTAACTTATCAGACACATCATATTTTAATAAATTATAACCTGTTGAAAATTTAAATTCTGTTCCATTAAATAAAAAATTTTTCAAATTATAATTCAATTGTTGTATTTTAAATTCTTTTAATGGTTTTGTTTCATCAACAATCATGTTATAATAACATATATTAAAATCATAATTGGAACCAGTTTTGTTTGTATTTAAATAAAATATATTAAAATTATTTGTACTCATATAATCCCAACATTTAGAAATAAAATCTTTTTTATAATTGGAATTTGAAATAAATTGTTCTAATGATAGTTCTATATTATCAGAACCCAATTTATATAAATTTATTTCATCTTTTATTTTAAAAAATTCATTTTTATATTGATTATATTTAGCAGGATATTTTATATTAAATGAATAATTATTAAATTGAGTATTAGATATTTTTATTGGGGTTGGATTTATATCGGGAGATATAACTATTTGATCCAAAAATTCATTATATTTTTCTAATTGTACATAAGAATTATATTCATTTATATTTTTAACTATTTCTTTCAATTTATCAATAACATCTGTAATGTTATCATATAACAAATTAAATACTTCACCATATTTTTTTAATTTTAATTTTTTAATATATTCTTCTGATAAAAATGTTTGGGTGATTATAAATTTAAATTCTCCCATAATAACTTTAAAATCATCAGACAAATCTGTTGATGTAGTTAATTCATTAAACAAATATTTAAAATTATTATTATTATTATCAATATCCGAAACATTAATATCATCAAAATATTTTTCTAATATGACTAAATTGTTTATTATTTTAAAAATATGTTCAGTCGTATATTTAATATCAAATAAACAAAATTTTTCTATAAAATCATTAAATGTATTTTCATCTTGAACTTCCAAATCATCAAGTTTTGAAATTATAATTTTATTACAAAACAATTTAATCATTATAACCAATTCTTCAATTGGTGAATATGTGAAATACTTTTGAGCTATACCTAGTTTATATCTTATTTCAAATACCATATGTTGGTAATTTAATTTGTAATTTAAATCATTTGGTGTAATATTTAGTTTTTTTTTTAAATCAACATAATACTTGTTGTCTTTTTCTAATTCATTAGGAATATATAATAAATAATTATTATTGGTTTTGTCTGATATTTCAATATGATATATATAATCATTACATTTATTACCGTTAAAACAAAAATTATGTGGTATTTTTAAATCTTCAACAAAAATACTATCATATGAATTAATTTGGTCTAAATTATTTATGTTTCCAATACCATTCATATAAACTTTTAATTTGTTGTAAAACATTTCGCCAAAGATCCTTTTAAATTTATTTACTATTGATCCCTTTATTATAGAATCAGGTATTTTTAAATTCATTGGATTACCTGTACTATTATTCGTTAATAAATGTAAACCCCCTTTTTTATCATTAGTTATAAATACTGTGTCTACTCCTGTTAATGATTTATCATCATTAGAACTGAATAAAAAATAATAAAATAACCAACTAATTCCAATAGCAAATTTAGATAAAGGGGCATAAATATCTTTCACAAATTCTGTTTGAATGCGATTTGTTATGTTTGTTTGGATTAATTGTTTAATTTCTTCGACAGTTTTAATTATATTTTTTTTTAATCTGTCTTTATTCTTTTTTATTTGTAATTTTTGTTGAGATAAAAAATTATTCCAAACTATATTTTTAAAATCCAAATCTAATTTATATATTTCATAAATATCATTATTTGTTCCAAAAATAATTGACTTTGCTTTTTCAAATTTAACTTCTTCTGATATTCCTGTTTCAATAAAAATTTTATTTATTTCTGTTATTTTTTTTTCAATCAAATCATATATATCTGGTAATGAATTTTGAACTTTATTTTTAATGAACATTTTCAATCCATTTATAATTTTTTCACCATCCAATCCAATATCCCCACAATAGTATTCAATATTATCAATTTTTTTTATGCCTAATAATTCATACAATATTAAAATTGATTCATTTTTGAGTATTTTATTAATTCTCTGTAATTGATCTGAATTTACAATTTTAATTTGTTTATTTAATTGTGAATAAAAATCATCATCTCCGCAATCTCTTATAAATTTATCTATCAAATAGTGAACTGGAGCATTACCATAATTATCTATTAATGTTTGATCACAATTATTTTTTATCATATAATCAATAATTGATGTGTATCCTTTTTGACAAGCAAAATGAAGAGGATTTTGATTATAATTTGTCATTGTATGTAAAGAAACATTTTTATCTGATACTAATTTTTGAATAATTCCCAATTTATTTTCTTCTGTAATATTTGGTGATTCATTTCTTAAAATAGCATGAATCAATGTTTGATTGGTTTGGTCTTTAAAATTAAGTATTTGATTAGAATTTAAAATTGAATTGATAGTATTTAATTCACCAGTCACAAATTCACTAATTATTTCTGATATTCGGTTTTCATCTTTTATTGTCTCTGGTACATAATTTCTATTGAAACTTTTTAATACTGATTTACTTATTCCAGAATATGTATTTGTAGATTTTTTATCCATAAATATAATTTATTATAGATATTTTTTAATTTATTTTATATTCATATAACAAAAAAATTAAATATAAATGTCTATATTTAACTTATAAAAAAATTATTTTCTGCAATTATTACATGAATTTGGGTTAATTTGATAGTTTTGTAAAGGTGTTTCACTTATTCTATAATCCACATATTCAGTACATTTAAATGAATTTGGTAATTCTTTTATGTCAAATAACATATTCGCATTTTCTCTTTCTTGACTGAATAATCTTGGATCCATTCTTAGTGGATAATTATGAACACACGCATTATTCCAACATGAATCATTCTTTCTTAAATATAACCATTCAGAATCCATTAATTTATCAGCATTTATTTGTAAAAATAATCTATAATCATCATCTCTTGTAATACCATTCATATATTTAATATATTCATTAATACTTGAACTTGATTTATAATTTGTTGTAAATCTTCCGTCATCCATTTTAGGAGGACAATTTTTGTAATAATTATCCATTTTATATTATATTATTTATAAGATAAAAAAATTTTTTTAACTTATATATTTAATTTTCTTTCATTTTCTTTTATTATTTATTTTTTAATTATATCAAATTTAGTGTCTATGGTGTAATATCTATAATTTTACTTTGTCTATTTCTTAAATTAAATTTAGCAATAAGTTCTGGACGTAATAATGGAGGGTCTATATCATCATCTAATGATTGCATAAAATTTTGTTCATCATCTTGAGCAGTCTCTGATGAATTTGAATTAAGAAATTGATTAATATTATTACTATTTAATGAACCATTGTCCTCCGAATTAAATTTATTTACTGAATTATTTTTTACTATATTAGAAAATTCACCTAGTGAATTTTTTATTTTTATTGATTTTGGACTATTTTCTAATTTAGAATTTGTTTTTATGTAATTGGAATTTATTTCCAATAATATGTCACCATCAGAATTTTTTATTTTATGTATTTTTGAATTTTTTCGTGTTTTTGCTTTTTCAGATAAATATTTATCATTGGATGATTTGGATGATTTGGATGATTTGGATGATTTGGATGATTTGGATGATTCGGATGATTCGGATGATTCGGATGATTTGGATGATTTGGATGATTCGGATGATTTGGATGTTTCAGAAGATTCAGCCAATATTTTTATTTTTTTATTATCTATAACCAAATCTGATTCATTATCTTTTGATATATGAGAAGATTTAGAATTATATGATTTTTCTGGACTCATATAAAAATTTTCTTTAGGATTTAAATTTGTTTGTGAAATTTTAATAAAGCAATTTGGATTTGAATTTAGATTGGGAATGAGATTTTTATTTAATGATGATTCAACTGAATTAAATATTTGATCGTGGTTTTCATCATTTTCTTCAATTTCTTCATCATATTGATTAATTTGATTAATAACCATTTGCGAATTCATTTTATTTACTTCACCTAATTTATTCTGCAATGAATATAAATCTTTTATTTTTTTTGAATTTTCATTCATTCTTTTTTCTATCAATTCTCCTATATTATCAATTCTTTCCCCTAATTCCTCAAATTCCATATTGATTTTTTCACCTAAATTTTCTTTTAATTTATTCATTTGATTTGATTGGTATGAATACATATTATAAATCATATATGCTATTATGCCAAGTAAAATTATAATTAAAATATATCTTATATCAAACATTTATTTATAGAATAAAAATTGAAAAAAAGATATTAATTTAAACTTACTAAAAATATATATTCTTATATTAAAAATTACAAATGTTTTTTTCAACTCATTATATTGAACTAAGTCTAACCACAACAATTAATCTAATATCATCTTATAAAAATATTAGAAACAAATTTATATTAATGTATGTAGAAAAAAAAAAATTAAATTATATTGGGAATAATAAATTATTATATTCAGATGCTCTCATATATTCAAAATATTATTTATATTGGAAAATTTATGGATGTGTTTATTCAGATGAAATTATGAATATAATATATGATGTAGAGTTTACAAATTAAAAAAATTTAAATTTTAATTTATTGAGTGTAATATACTTATAATACATAAATAATAAAAGATGGATAATTTAAATAAATTAAATTATAAATCAAGATTAGAACAGAATTATATATTATATCAACCATAAAAAATAAATGATGGACCATATAATAAGGATTATAATATAATGTACCATAAATTATCAGACACTCAAAAAAGAATGTTGTCTTTAGGTAAATATATAGTTGTAATAAAACCAATTCAAGTAAATAACTATCAAAAAGTAATTATAAATACAAATATAAATAAAAAATATAACATTGAATATATTTTAATAAAGCAATTAAATGAAAATAATATAAATGATAAAATAAAAATAAATAATTAATTTTTTTCAATATCCTTCGTCATTATTTAAAACATTTTTTACGTAATCAATATTGATACCCATATTACCTGTAAATCTTCTTGATTTATCAAAATCTTCTAATGTTGCCCAATTCATCCAATCTTGACCATCTGATATTATTATTGGACTTGTGACACATTGTTTGTTAGTAACACATACAGGAGGATGAGGAGGGATAGGATACCAGTTATTTGGAGATACAAAAGTATAATCAGAATTAGTCATACCACTATTTAATGGGGCTATATAATTATAATCACCATATTTTAATTCACTACCCAATGCTTCTTGAGGAGTTGGGGATTTTGATGAATATGATTTAATTCTTCTATAGTAATCTGAACCATCACGCATAAATGGTTTAACAACATTTTGCTGTCCAACACCCATTCTAAATAATGTAGTATTAAATGATGCATCATTTTCTTGTTTTTGTAGTCCATCTTGTTGATATTGAACATAACCAGCATCATATGTTATTGGTGAATCTAAATTATATTCAGTATTTGGATTTAATTCTTGTTTATCACTTAATTCTGATATATCTTTTGATTTATTTAATAAGCAAGCTCCATCCAAATATGGACTTTCTAATGATTCTTCATTTTGATCTATTTTATTTGGTGTTTGTTGATTTTGTTGATTTTGTTTATTTTGATTAATAATAGTATTTTTAATTTTATTAATATTTGCTTGAATGTTTGGATATGATTTTAATTTATTTGTTAAATTTTGATTTTGATTTTTTTGTTCAATTATAAAATTTTCTAATTCATCTGTATTACCAAAACCTTCTATCATATTTTGTTGGGATTGTTGATTAGATTTTAACATATCATTGTCTCTCTTCAATTGTTCAATTGATTTTTTTAATTCATTTAATTCATTTGTTTGATTTGTTTGATTTATTTGATTTGTTTGATTTGTTTCATTTGTTTGGTTTGTTTTATTTAAAATATATTCATGTTCGGTTAAATTATTTTGTTTATTTGTTTTAATACATTTTAATTCGTAAATATCATCATCTTTAATACTTTCATTAACTATTTGATTTAATTGTATAGAATCTTTTTTAATAGCATTAGATACATTATCAATTATTTTTTCAATTGTATCTGAAATAAATGGTTCCATTACTTCTGAATTATTATTGTTTGTATTTGCTTGTTGTTCTGATTCAGCAAATAGATTAGGTACAATATTGTTCATTATATTATTATTAATATCTTCATCAATTTCGACAGTACTAATTTTACATTGTGAACAATTTAGTGGATCAGATGCTATATCATTGATTTGTACAATATTTTCAATAATTAATATAGAAACAGTAATAATTAATGATAAAAGTAATGCTTCATATAATTTAAGATTAATAACTAATTTTAAAAGTAAAAAAATAATAACAATAATTGCCAAAAATTTACTGTAATATTTTAAATTTGTGATTAAATCATTAGAATTCATTTATATTTATATATATATTACATAAATAAAATTTCAACATAAAAATATTTTTAAAATATTTTTATATCCATTTTTATTATTTAATGATTTATATCATCTTAATTTGAACTTATTAACAACTCCAAAATTTTAATTGTAGTAATAAAACCAATTATCAATAATATTAATACCATAGTTTTTTGACTATTATTATAATCTCTAAAAAATCCATCATAAGTTAAATCACTATAAACACCATAAGCAATAATTGCTAATAATGAATTATTAATTGATGATTCTATTAATTCAACCATTAATATTTTTTTATTATTTATTAAATTAGCAAAAATCTGGAACATAAAATTTAAAACAAAAACAAATAAAAATAAATAAATTTTATAAGAAATTGCATTTTTTTTATCTTCAAAATCTGACAAAAATAAATTAATAAACATAAATAAGGCAATAGCCATAAAAACTAATTTAGCCAAAACTAACATTTTATTTCAAATATGATTATAATATATAGTCATAAAATAAAAATTAAAATAAAATATTTATTTGTTTATATGATAAAAATTCAAATTTGATGTAAGTATAATTAAATATATTATCATTACAATAATTACAATAAATAATACTAAAAAAATAACATAATGTGGTAAAATTAATTTTTTCATTTCAATGAACATTGGATCTATAAGTTCAATTTTAATTTCTTCCTTAATATCATCAGACATGAAATTTTCTTTGATTTTTCTAAATAATTTTTTTATATAATTAACCTTATTGTTATTAATCATTATTATAAATATATCATAAAAAATATTTATATTTAAAACACAAAAATATTAATTTTTATTCATATTATGTCTTTATTTTTTAGATGATTTTTTAGATGATTTTTTAGGTTTAACAGATTCTTCCACATCAGATGCTTCAGATGTTTCATGAATATCTATAGATTTTTTATTATTTTTCTTTGTACTTTGTTTTTCTTCAATATGTTTTTGAATTGATTTTTCTAATTCATCTAAATTTGGCATTTTTTTAACCATATTTATTATTTCATTTTCACTCATTGTTTTAAATGCTAAAATTTTATCCATACCACCCATTTGAGGATTTTTTTCACTAATTTGTCTATAAATAAAAGCCTTTATTAATTTAGCATTTCTTTCATTAGCTTCTATTGGTTTATTTGATTGTGTTAATAAACCATTATTTAACATACCCATTATAGTTTCTAAAACTTCATTATGAATTTTTTCTTTTTGTGATATCATCATTCTTGATAATTCATTAACTTTTGTTTTAGTTCCAAATTCACTATCAGAATTATATAAAGCATTATAATCATCTGAAACAAATGACTTTTTGTTTAATTTTGAATTTTTTTTTGAATTTATTTTTTCTGAGTCTGATATCAACACACGATATCCAATCATTATTTGTTTTTTATTCATAACACCACCGCCCATCATTTTGTCTGATTCTTCAACTCCATTTGTTTGAATTTTTTTAATTACCTTTAATAATGTGTTTGTATCAATTTCAGTTGAATTTAAAATATCATTAGGTGGAAATTTATCTTTTAAAAAAATACTGTATTTTGATTTAGAATTTGTTGTTCCAACTACTTCATCAGATGTTGTTTCATTAATAATTTTTTTTATATCTGTGCTACCTAAATTATAATCTGAAATAATTGGACTTGTTTCAGATCCTAAGAGTTTTTGTGTTTTTTTTACTTTTTTTACATCTTTTTTTTCATCTGATGTTGTTTCATTAATTAATTCATCTATTTTTTGTTTTGACAATTTTTCAATAGGACTTGTACTCGTATTTGTATCTGTATCAATTATCATATTTTGTTTAAAACTTTTATCACTATCTGATAATAAAATACCTGCTAAAGTATCAGAATTTGATATTAATTTTGAACGATTGTTAATTTTAACAGGTTTTTTTATTTTATCTGTTTCACTAATTGCATCATATTTACTTCTTAAAGTTGCAATAAATCTTTCTGTATTATCATCTTCACTAGTGGATGGATAATTTATAATACCCATAGGTTTATTATCTCCATCTAATAAAGAAATAAATTTTTCAGTATTTAGGGTATCAGATGATATTGGTTCTCTTAAACCTAATTTTGGAAATGTTTCATATTCAGTGGATGAACTAGAATCATCAGATTCGGGTTTTTTTTTAATTGATGTATTATCATCATCTTCTCCTAAATTTAATGAAGTTAAATCTTGTTCTGGTTTTTTTGATACTACTAAATTAATCATATTCATTACATTTTTTGTAATCATGCTTTCAGATTCTAAATCGGTTTCCATTAACATATCATTTGTTTTATTTGGTTTATTTGTTTTATTTGCATTTTCTGAAATAAAATTACCTTCATTATCTTGAATAGAAGGGTCAGCACCACAATTTTCCATTTTTTCGGCTAATTCATTTAAATCATTCATTACAGCAACTAACATTGGTGTTTGTCCTTTATTATTTTGAATATTAATAAAATCAATGCAATTTTCACTTAGAATATCATCAATGACATTAGCAATTTCTTTATTTTGTTTATAAAAAGGTATTAGTAAGTGCATACAAGTATTTCCTTCAGAATCATTACACATAAAACAACAATTATTTTCTTTAAGAATATATAAGATTAATTCTAAATTTTTATTTCCTATAGATTTAAATAAATATCTACAACTACAGTTTCCCCCTTTTTGTTTTATAGTTTTTTTATTATAATTTAATTTTGTCATGAATTCAGAAGATGTTGTGGATAGTTCCTGATTTTCCAAATTGTTTTTGTAATTTGGATTAATTTTTTTTCTAATAGAATTATTCATTATAATAAAGTATATATATATTTTTTTTTTGAAATAAATATTTTATATATATAGAATATATAATCTATAATGCAAAAAGATATAAGATTTCTTTTGGTTTTTTTAATTATTGCTATTGGTGTATTAGTTTGGTTGCAATGTTATCAATGTAATCCTGTACCTAATATTGGTAAATTAAATCCTTTAAATACTAATGAACATTTTACCTCTAATAATACACATTCTAATATTAAAGCTTCAAATAATTTTAAAAATATGACAAATAATAATGTTAGAGGTCTTGATAAAAAAGATTTAATGGATAAAGTAAAATCTTCTAGAGAAAACCAAGTTATTACTTCAAAAATTGTTGATAATATATTAAAAAATTCAGAGTCTAATGATTTATCCAAAAAATCCAGATTTGTTGATAGATCATTGGCAGAAGAATTAAGATCCAATTCATCTGAATCTGATTTGGATAATTTATCTAATCCATTAGTTGATGATGTTAATACTGATAGAGACACATTATCTAATCCAGATCAACAAGTTTTAGATAAATTAATTCACGAAGTTAATACAGGTAATGATCTAATTGTTGATAATCCTAGATCTGACTTGTATAGAAGCAAATCCAGAAGTATTAATTCCGCCAAAAAATATAGAAAAGTAAGTTATAAAGATTCTGATTACAGATATGATTTTAATGAAGATGGGTCTCCTTCTCAAACTTCTCAAGATGAACTTAACTCTTTATATGATAACGCACTTGTATTTAGAAATAGTGAATACAATACTAATGGTAATTTTACAGGCATGAATGATGATGCTGAACAAACTTATGGTAATGCTAATTTAAATGATTTTAAACCTAGTGGTCCTCAAACTCAACAAGAAAAAGTTATGCAACTTTATAATTCTAATGAATATCTTCCAAATAATTCTATGTTAGATAAACAATTAACTAAAGGTTTCCAAATCTTAGATAATCCGGTTGCGGTTTCTAATCCTAATCTTATCCCTGTTCTCAAATCAATTCCTGTCAGTTCTGTTATGGGTTCTAATAAAAATCAAACTTACGATATTAGAGCAGAACCACCTTGTCCTAAAACTGTTGTTTCACCATTCCTTAACTCATCTATTATGCCTGATATATACTCAACACAAAGAGGTTGTCTATAAATTTATTATTTTTTTATTAACTATAATATTTACCTTTACGTGTAATACTTTTAATTTTAATAAAAAGTATTATTACATATAATATAAAAAATAATGTTAATAATTTAATTGTAAATTCTATATACAATAATATTAATAATAATTATAAATTATTATTTAACACTTATCAATTTAAAACAAAAAATCAAAAGTAATGAAGTTATCATTAATAACTAATCAAAAAGGTATTCCTTTAAATATTTATTTAGAGAAAATCTTAATGATATAAATATTTTTATAAATAATTGGACAAATTAGACATTAAATTATTTAATAATAAATCTACTATTTTTATGGTTATGCAGACTATGATTCTATTAAGTTAAGAAAAAGATTGAATGACATATTTTGTAAATTAATAATACCTTTTAATTAAAGAAATACTAAAGATGAAAATAAAATTAAAACATTAACAAATGAAGAAAAAAATTATATAAATCAAGAATAGCTATTAAAAATACTTTTTCAAAATTAAAAAGAATATAAAATTAAAAATAGTATATGAAAAAAATCTTATATTTTTTTAAGTTTAATTTTTTTATCTTTTATAATATTTACCTTTAGTAGTTATACTTTATTGTTTATTATAAAGTACAATTGCCATTTATATATAAAAATTATTAAATTAATTTATACAAAAAAATAATTTAATATTAAAATTATTTATAAATA
>Ga0247841_10004261_pt1 | contig 24902 bp, 16 predicted proteins | sample LaCruzMarch2015__2_FD_192410 | JGI IMG/M metagenome (GOLD analysis project Ga0247841, IMG submission 192410) | Freshwater microbial communities from meromictic Lake La Cruz, Castile-La Mancha, Spain - LaCruzMarch2015_18m | ecosystem: Environmental > Aquatic > Freshwater > Lake | place: Spain... | reverse complement strand
CCAAGAGTGATATGTTGTATTCTGACAATCGTGATAGCATATATTATAAATGGTTTGAAACAAAAACATTAAAAATCAACGTCCTACGACTCCCTCCCCTCCAAGGGGAGGGACGGGGTGGGGTCATTATTGACCAAATAGAATAATTAAATCTACTGGTACGATTCCGATCAATCATAAAAGAAATTCTGATTCACAATTTGCCGACTCCCCGGAAATTTCTAATTTTGTAAAATTAAACGTAAAAAAGCCGACACCTGAAATTTATCATATGTAATTGGTCATTTGTCACTTGTCATTTGTCACTCGTCATTCGTAATTCGTAAATCGTAAATCCCATGTCATTCAACCTCCGCAACCGCAATTTCCTCAAGCTGCTCGATTTTACGCCGCAGGAAATTAAATTTTTACTGGATCTCTCGATGGATCTGAAAAAAGCCAAATATGCCGGCACCGAGCAGCCGCGATTAAAAGGTAAAAATATCGCACTGATTTTTGAGAAGGCATCAACCCGTACGCGGTGCGCTTTTGAAACGGCTGCCTTTGACCAGGGCGCCCGTATTACCTACCTGGGGCCTGAAGGCTCGCATATTGGGAAAAAGGAGACAATGAAGGACACTGCACGTGTGCTGGGCCGGATGTACGAAGGCATCGAATACCGCGGATTCGGCCAGTCGATTGTGGAAGAACTTGGCAAATATGCCGGCGTTCCGGTTTGGAACGGCCTGACCAATGAATTCCATCCGACCCAGATCCTCGCCGATTTTCTGACCATGATTGAACATTCAGATAAACCATTGCACCAGGTTGCCTTTGTTTATTGTGGCGATGCGCGCAACAACATGGGTAACTCCCTGATGGTGGGCGCATCGAAAATGGGAATGGATTTCCGTGCCTGTGCCCCGAAAAAATACTGGCCCGAGCAGGAACTTGTTGACAAATGCCGCGAAATTGCTAAAGAAACCGGCGCAACGATCACCCTCACCGAAAGTGTTGAGGAGGGTGTTAAGGGTGTTGACTTTGTATATACCGATGTTTGGTTGTCGATGGGCGAAGCGAAGGAATTGTGGGATGAGCGTATCAAAGAGATGCTGCCATACCAGGTAAATTCCAAAATGATGGAGCTAACGGGCAATCCGAAGGTGAAATTCATGCATTGTCTGCCGGCTTTTCATAACAAGGACACGGAGGTCGGGCTGGATATTTTCAAAAAGTATGGACTGGATGGTCTTGAAGTTACCGAATCAGTATTTGAATCGCCTGCATCCATTGTTTTTGACGAGGCCGAAAACCGCCTGCATACCATCAAAGCGGTGATGGTTGCCACGTTGGGTAATTGATTGAATTGTTGAATTGTTGAATTGTTGAGTGATTAGGCAGGGATAACTTTGCCTTTTTCACACATCAGGGTGCGCGAAGGGTATTTATCAAAGAAGGTATAATTATGCGTGGCCATGATCACGGCCCGTCCTGTTTTGGAAATGTCCATCAGCAGGCTGATAATTCCCTCTGAACTTTCGGGGTCGAGGTTTCCGGTTGGTTCATCGGCCAGGATCACCTCCGGGTCATTTACCAGGGCACGGGCGATGGCAACACGCTGTTGTTCTCCTCCCGAAAGCTGATGTGGCATTTTAGCGCCCTTATTTCCAAGATTCACTTTGGCCAGTACTTCCAGCAGCCGTTGCTGCATCTTCCGTTTATCTTTCCACCCGGTGGCACGCATTACGAAGAAGAGGTTTTCATTCACGGAACGATCCATCAACAGTTGGAAATCCTGAAAGACGATACCTAGTTTCCGGCGTAGAAAGGGGACATCCTTAATCCGTAACATCCGCAGGTCGTAACCGGCAACCTTTGCTGTTCCAATGCGGACTGGTAATTCGGCATAAATTGTTTTGAGCAGACTGCTTTTCCCGCTGCCGGTCTTCCCGATGAGGTACAGGAATTCGCCTTTACTTACAAAGAGTGTGACATTGGCAAGTATGAGATTCTCAACCTGATATACAGATATTCTATCGAGTTCGATGATGCGTTCGCCTGACATGGTGGTTGACTGGATTTCAACAAAAGTAAGAAATACTTATTATTTCTCAATTGATTTATTTTGCATTTCGCTGGCGCAGCGCTTCAAAGAGGATCACGCCGGAAGCCACTGAGACGTTGAGTGATTCGATTTCGCCAAAGAGCGGGATCCGTACCACTTCATCGGTGAGTTTCAGGTATTCTTCTGATATGCCTTCCCCTTCTGAACCCAGGATGATGGCAAGTGGCCGGTTGAAGTCGACGGCGGTATATTCGGTATTCGTCTTTTCGGTGGCAGCGATGATGGTAAGTCCGCTGTTTTTCAGAAACTGAATGGTCTCCTTGAGGTTTTGCGCCCGCACAACAGGGAGTTTATAGAGTGCCCCGGCCGATGTTTTAATGGCGTCGGAATTTATCTGGGCCGAACCCCTGGCCGGAAGTATCAGTCCGTCGACACCGGCGCATTCAGCTGTGCGCGCAATCGAGCCTACATTCCGCACATCGGTAACCCTGTCGAGGAGGAGAAACAAGGGTTGACGGCCTTGTTCAAACACAAAGGGCACAAGGTCTTCGATTTGCTGGTAGGTGATTTCCGAAACATAGGAGATCACACCCTGATGGTTCTGCCGCGACAGGCGATTGAGCTTTTCGACCGGAACAAACTGAAAAGGAATCTCCAGCTCTTTGATCAGGTTGAACAGTTCGTGGAAACCATCGCCTCTTAAACCATTCTGAAGAAAAATCTTCTCAAGTTCTTTTCCCGCCTTGATGGCTTCTATCGTCGGCCTGATGCCGTATATGTATGTCTCTTTTTTCATAGGGAGATTGTGATAAATCAAAATTCAAACATAAATCTCAAAACCAATAAATAAACTCAAAGATCAAAATTCAAAGATCAAAACCACAAATCAAAAATCAAAACCGGTATGAGCCATCTGGGATCCGTAATTTTTAATTTTTAATTTTTAATTAATTTCGTCATTTGTAAATCAGTTCTCCTCCCCGGCTTGCTCCAGAAGCGATTTAGGAATTTCTTTCCCTGCCCTGGCGCCAAGCGATTTGATGGTTTCCACCCGCCGGATAAGGTTTCCTTTGCCGGTTGAGAGTTTGTTCATCGAAGCATCGTAGACCTTGCGGGTGGCATCGATCTTCGTGCCGATGTCCTGAAGATCTTCGAGGAACGAAGTAAATTTATCATATAAATCGCCGCTTTGACGGGCAATTTCCATGGCGTTCTTGTTCTGGTACTCCACGCGCCATAGATTGGCGATCATGCGCAGCGCGGCGATCAGGTTGGTCGGGCTGATGAGCAGGATCCGGCGGTCGTAGGCCCAGTTCCAAAGGTTTGGATCATACTGCATTGCAAGCATGTAAGCCGGTTCGATTGGCATGAAAAGCATGACGAAATCAAGGCTTTTCAATGCATAAATGTCCTGATAGTTTTTACTGCTCAGGTCGCTGATGTGATTTCGCACTGAAAGTAAATGATCCCGTGCAGCCAAATCCTGTTCATCTTTTGTCTCAGCCGAAGCATAACGTTCATAGGCAATCAGGGATACTTTTGAATCGATCACTACATTCCGATCGCCAGGGTAAGCCACGATGACATCGGGTTGCATCCTTTTCCCGTGTTCATTGGTATAGGATTGCTGGATAAAAAACTCCCGGTCGAGGGTCAATCCCGATTTTTCGAGGATGCTTTCAAGGATGATCTCTCCCCAGTTACCGCGGGTTTTTGCCTGTCCTTTCAGGGCATTGGTAAGGTTGGATGCCTCTTTGCTGATCTGCTGGTTCAGGTCGGTAAGACTCTTGATTTCCCGTTCGAGCGAGAACCGCTGTTTTGATTCCTTGTCGTAGGTTTCCTCTACCTTTTTCTCGAAATCACGAATCTTTTCCCCCAGTGGCTTCAAGATCTCATCAAGTTTGAGCTTATTCTGTTCGGTGAACTTCTGTGTTTTTTCCTCCAGGATTTCGTTGGCCAGGTTCTTGAATTCAATGCGAAATTTGTCCTGAAGCTTTTCGAGGTCGGCTTTTTGTTCCTGCAGTTTTTCAAGTAGCCCTGTATATTCAGTGGATTTGACAGAAAGCTGCCGGTTAAGGTCAAGGATGGTGTTTTCCTTTTCCCGCACCTCGCTTGCCGAAGAGTTCAGCTGTTCTTTAGCCGAACGTATGTTTTCTTCGGCAACCCGTTTGTCGGACTGCAGGGTTTCCGTTTGCTTCCGGAGTTGTTCAATTTCTATAAGAAGATCCTTTTCCGCACTTTTTCCAGGTCTGAAATAGAGTAAAATGAATCCGGCTGCCGAAACAACGCAAAGAATAATGAGGTACAATTCTGACATGCCATGCGATTTGTTACAAAAGTAATATTAAATGCACTCAGGTTGCATAGACTGTAAGGAATTCGGTTTGCATCCTGATTAGTCATCTCGTATCTTTGCATAAATAGCACCTTTAAGGATATACCTGCAAAAACTATTTTCAATTGAACTATGAGTCCAGTATAAAAACGCTATGATCGTGGAAAATAACAGTTTATCAAATTGACCTCATCCCCTAACCCCTTCTCCTTCAAGGAGAAGGGGAATTCCCTCTCCTTGAGGAGAGGGTTAGGGTGAGGTGATTTTGGCTTTTTGACCAGACTCAACCATTAAAATAAACCGATGTGTGTATTTGGCAGTAAAAGAGGTTAAACCTGTCGAAAATCACTTACTCCTGCTGATCTTCGAAAATGGGGAAGTACGAAAATGTGATATGAAATATCCATAAGGACAATGTTCTTGCAAACCGTGAATGTTAATTTATGGATATTCCACATGGACTGAAAAAATAAAAATTAATTATGAAACGATTATTGATTCTGATTTTCATTCTATCGGCCCTTCACACAGAAGCGCAATGGATAAATATCAGTCCGGGTGTTACGAACTGGTTATATGATGTGGTTTTTACCGACAATGCTACAGGTTATATTGTCGCTGACAACGGTGTTATATTGAAAACGGCTGATTGCGGATCGCATTGGTTTAACCAGTCAAGCGGAACCAACAACTATTTGTTCTCCCTGTTTTTTACAGCTTCTGACACCGGGTACATCGTTGGTGAGCATGGAACAATACTGAAAACAGTTGATGGTGGTGATCATTGGATGCCGCAAATCAGCAATACCAGCATGAACCTGGTTTCAGTATACTTCACAAGCCGGTTGAAGGGATATATTACAGGTCAGTCGGGCACTGTTTTATCGACGGCAAATGGCGGAGAAACCTGGGAGCTAAGCACCTTGTATCCTGATAAATACCTCAGCGCTATCTGTTTTACCGATTCGGTTACCGGTTATATTGTGGGGTCACAGGGCTTTATCATTAAGACAACCGATGGCGGAAATTCCTGGATCGAACAGGTAAGCGGGACAAATCATACCTTAGTCTCCATTCATTTCCCAAGGACTGATACTGGTTTTGCAGTGGGAGATTCGGCTACGGTACTGAAAACAACCGATGGCGGGATTCACTGGATCGCCATGTCAACCGGAACACGCGATTTTCTTAATTCTGTTTTTTTCGTAAATCCCGACACAGGTTATGTGGCAGGGAATTACAGTTACAATCAATACGGAGGATTATTGAAAACGACCGACGGAGGTTTGACCTGGTCGGGGCTGGAAAGCGGAACCTTAAATCAGTTGATGAGTCTGTTTTTTCTTAACAGCGACACCGGATTTGTCGTAGGGAGTTATGGAACCCTGTTGAAAACAACGAATGGAGGCGAAGGGTGGACAGTTGGAGTTTCATCCGGTCATTCCATTGATGTAAAGTTAACGCCAAATCCGGTTTCTGAGGAATTGCTGGTCGAAACGTGGTTCTCCGGAGATGAATGTTTTCTTTCAATAATTGATATCAGCGGCAAAGAACTTCTCAGGCGGAAGGTTACCACATTCAAAACCCGCATCCCTATTGGAGATTTTGCACCGGGGGTTTATTTTGTAAAACTAACCAATGGCCGGGATCTGGTTGTTCGAAAGATCATCAGGGAATGACATCCTGCAAGGAAATCTCAGCAATGACAGGGAAATGGTCAGAAGCATACTTCCCGTCACGCTGTTCGCGGATCACCTGATAGTTCACTGCATTGGCTCCATTCCCGGAGAAGATGAAGTCGATGCGTTCGCGGGCCGGTTTTGACGCATCGAATGCATTAAATGTTCCTCCTGGCCCCATCGACATGCTTTTATCGGCAACTTTTGAATCCTGTAGTTTTTCAGCGATGATTTTTATAGGATCACTGTCAGGATCGCCATTGAAATCGCCCATCAGGATAACAGGCAATCCTGATTTATTCAAAGTATCGATTTTCTGAAGGATCAGCAGGGCGCTGTTTTTTCGTGCCACGACTCCGATATGGTCAAAATGGGTATTGAACACCCAGAACTGCCGGCCGCTCGGAATATCTCTGAACAGCCCGTAGGTGCAGATGCGCTTGCATGCTGCGTCCCAGCCCATGGAGGGGCTTTCGGGGGTAGTTGAAAGCCAGAAGGTGCCATGACGGATCAGCCTGAATTTTTTAGTATTGTACCAGATGGCGCTGAATTCGCCCTTTAACGCACCATCATCGCGCCCCACGCCGATATGACGGAATCCGTTGAAAACGCTGTCGATATATTTTACCTGCTGCGGAAGCCCCTCCTGGATCCCAAAGATTCCTGGGTCGGCTGTTTTAATCTGTTCACACAGCCATGCCTTTCTCAATGGCCAGGCATTCTGTTCATCCGACGGAGTGTCGAGCCGGATGTTATAGGTCATAATTTTCAATGACTGACTTCCGGCAGCTCCAACCAGAGACCACAGGATGAGGGTAAGGAGAAATTTTCTGAGATGCATTGTATTTGCTTTTAATCAACCAAAGGTAATCCAAAATCCTACTTCGTATATCGTATATCGTAAATCGTAAATTTTTTCGTTATTCGTCACTTTTCACTTGTCATTTGTCATTTGTCATTTGTCACTTGTCACTTGTCACTTGTCATTCGTCACTTGTCACTTGTCATTCGTCACTTGTCACTTGTCATTTGTCATTCCTAACCATTACCTTTGCCCAATGCTCAGAATTGGAATTCTCTCCGACACCCATGGTTATATTCATCCGCGGGTAATTGATTTTTTTACCAGTGTTGATGAAATCTGGCATGCTGGAGATATGGGAGCAATTTCGGTGGGTATTCAGCTGCGGGAATTAAAACCCTTGCGTGCCGTGTATGGCAACATTGACGGCCAGGATGTGCGAATCGAATATCCGGAGGTTCAGATTTTTCAGGTTGAGCAGGTCAAAGTCATGCTGACCCATATCGGGGGATATCCGGACCGTTACACCCCCCGGGCCATACAGCTGATCGGGCTTGAGCGGCCAAAGCTGTTTGTTTGCGGGCATTCCCATATCCTGAAGGTGATTTATGATAAAAAAAACGATCTGCTGCACATTAATCCGGGAGCCGCCGGGAAATACGGAATTCATAAATCGATAACCGCGGTGAGACTGATTATTGATGGGGAAAATATGAGGGATCTGGAGGTGATGGATATTTCAAAATACCAATTACCAATGACAAGTGACCAGTGACCAGTGACAAGTGACAAGTGACAAGTGGCAAGTGACAAGTGGCAAGTGCAAGTGGCAAGTGACACGTGACAAGTGACAAGTGGCAAGTGACAAGTGACAAGTGGCAAGTGACAAGTGACAAGTGACAAGTGGCAAGTGACAAGTGACAAGTGACAAGTGACAAGTGACAAGTGGCAAGTGGCAAGTGACACGTGACAAGTGACAAGTGACGGGGAAATTTACGATTTACGATTTTTTTGTCACCCGTCACCCGTCACCCGTCACCTGTCACGTTTTTTTTTGTCCCGTGTCCCGCGTCACCTGTCACGTTTTTTTCGTCACGTGTCACGTGTCACCTGTCACGTTTTTTTCGTCACGTGTCACGTGTCACCTGTCACGTTATATTACCTCAGCCTGTCGGCCGATTTCACCAACGCCTCATCCTTACGTATTGCCCTGCTGGCGAGAACCAGGAAAGCAAGTGAAATTAGCGGCAGTACCATACCAACGTAGTTGTAATCGGGCTCGATCAATGTCATTGTTTTAATACGTGTGGCATAAAAGAAGAAGATTACCATAATCAGCACAATGTTGGTCAGCACATTGAACGTGCATATCCTGATCTGGAGGAGACGTTTTTTATAGAGAAAGATGGTTGAAACGGTAAAAATGAAGGAAACGACTACCAGGAAAACCAGCGGGATTGTAAAAAAGCTGCTGAACGTAACTTTAGGTTCAGGGTCCATACTTTGGATCCCGTAAAGAAAAAATTTGTAGTTTCCCTGGATCTCATCGTAATAGTTTGCCAGTGGAAAAAAGAACAGCAGAATGCAGGCAATGGCAACAATGGCCAGGTAAAGCGTTTGTAATCGTTGTAACATGGGATATCAGTTATTTTGGTGGCGAATTTAAAAAAGATTTGCATCTGCCCCGATTGTGATGAAGAAATAATTATTGACTTTACAGAATAAATAGTTATCTTTGTGCCGATTTTAAATCCCCACGATCAATTTCTTATTTGATTTTCAACCCATTTCAATCTTATCCTCAAATCTATAGTTCATTTTTACATTGACTATTCAATCAATTAAACTTCATAAATCATGTATGACATTATTTCCCTCGATGGCAAAGAGCTATCGGAGATCAGAGAAATAGCAAGAGAATTCAACATCCCCAAAGTTGACAAGTTCGAAAAACAAGATCTTATCTACAAAATTCTCGACCACCAGGCGCTTAACCCGACCCCCGAAATCCTGAATCAGGAAAAGAAAGAGCAAACCAAACCATTCCGCGGCCGTCCGCGCAAGGAGCAGGAAAACAAGCCCAGGGAGCCGCGCGATCCAAAAGTACAGCGCGAACCCAGGGAGCCACGTGCCGAAGCGCCGGTTGCTGAAAAGAAAGATCAGCAGGTTCCGGTTGAACCGCGCCCGCCACAGGAACATCGGCAGCCCAAAGATCAGCGTCAACGCCGCGATCCGCTTCCTCCGCGCGAACCACGTGCCCCGCAGGATCAACGTCCTCCCCGTGAGCAACGTCCTCCGCGCGATAGCAAACCATTCAGGCCTTACCAGGAGAAAACCCCGGTTGAACCCCTGGTTAAAATGACACTCCCTGAACTGACTGATTCTGCTGAAGAGCGGTTCGATTTTGACGAGCCCAATGATAAGCCTTTTGTAGCCATCGACCCGGTTGATGTCATCCAGAAACCTGATGGATTTATCGAACTGGCTGAATCTGAAAGCAACGGAATCGGAGTTGTCCCCGATGCAACATCACAGCCTGTGGCAGAGGATCGCAAACATCGCGAATTCCCGCGCAAATTTCCTGAACGCCAGCGTGAAGAATATACCTTCGAATTTGAAGGAATCATCACCAGTGAAGGGGTGCTTGAAATTATGACCGACGGATATGGTTTCCTCCGTTCCTCTGATTACAACTACCTGAATTCGCCTGATGATATCTATGTTTCACAGTCGCAGATCAAGTTATTTGGACTTAAAACCGGAGATACTGTTCGTGGAACGATTCGCCCGCCCAAAGAGGGTGAAAAGTATTTCCCGCTCATCAAGGTTGACCTGATCAATGGCCGCAAGCCGGAAGAGGTAAGAGACAGGATTCCTTTCGATTATCTCACCCCGCTATTCCCGATGAAGAAATTCAAACTGACCGGTCATAAAAACGAAAGCATGTCGACCCGTGTGATCGATATGTTTGCCCCGATCGGATTCGGACAGCGAGGATTGATCGTTGCACAGCCAAAGACCGGTAAAACGGTACTGCTGAAAGAGATCGCCAACGCCATTGCTGCCAATCATCCCGATGTATATATGATCATCCTTTTGATCGATGAACGCCCCGAGGAGGTTACCGACATGCAACGCAGTGTGAAAGCCGAGGTTATCTCTTCAACATTTGATGAACCGGCCGAGCGTCATGCCCGTATCTCCAATATCATTCTTGAGAAAGCTAAACGACTTGTTGAATGTGGCCACGATGTGGTGATCCTGCTCGATTCGATCACCCGTTTAGCCCGTGCTTACAATACAGTTGCCCCGGCATCGGGGAAGGTGCTTTCGGGAGGTGTTGAAGCCAATGCCCTTCAAAAACCCAAACGTTTTTTCGGCGCTGCCCGCCAGATCGAAAACGGAGGTTCCCTTACCATTATTGCCACAGCGTTAATTGAAACAGGTTCCAAAATGGACGAAGTTATCTTTGAAGAATTCAAGGGCACAGGTAACATGGAGTTACAACTCGACCGTAAACTTTCGAATAAACGTATCTATCCGGCCATCGACATTGTTTCATCCAGTACGCGCCGCGAGGATCTGCTCCTGGAGAAGGACGTGCTTCAGCGGATCTGGATTTTACGGAACCACCTGGCGGATATGAATCCACTGGAAGCCATGGAATTTCTTCGCGAAAGGATGAAGTTTACCAATACGAACGAGGAGTTTCTGATTTCGATGAACGGATAGGACGAGTGACAAGTGACGAGTGACAAGTGACGAGTGACGAGTGACAAGTGACAAATGACAAGTGACAAGTGACAAGTGACGAGTGACAAATGACAAGTGACAAGTGACGAGTGACGATACTATTCAGAAATACTCATGGTTAAACATAAGGAAAAATATTTAACAGAACTTTTTCATTTGTCACTTGTCATTTGTCACTTGTCACTCAACGAAGGTCTTTCCTGCCAGCTCCGCCAGGTTGATTCCATCAAAATTACCGGAGCTCATCATCAGGTACACACAATCTTTGCTTTCTTCCTTCATTAAACGTTCCCTGAGCCGGGCGGAGTCATTGAATACTTCCAGTTTGATATTTGCAAACCCATCGCGGATTTGTTCAGGGGTTATTGCCGGTAACCGTTTTATCTGCAGGGCATGGGGATTGAAATAGACCAGCGCTTCATCAGCCGGGTCGAGGGTTCCGGCATAGTGACCCAGAAAATCCTTGTTCAAACTGCTGTACGTGTGCAACTCAAGGCATGCCACCACTTTGCATTCAGGAAATTGTTCCTTCACCGCCATCAGGGTAGCCTTTACCTTGGAGGGAGCATGCGCAAAATCTTTGTAAACTGTTCTCTTTTCATTTTTGGCAATCAATTCCAGTCGTTTCGATGCTCCTTTGAATGTTTGAATGGCTTCATTAAATAATGTGTCACTGATGCCCACCTGGCGGCAAACCTGCCGGGCGCCATTCAGATTCAACAGGTTGTGTTTCCCGAACACCTGAAGTGGAAATGTTTGATCTCCTGAATGAAGATAGGTTACTCCGTTTCTTATCTCGCTTGAGGGCATTGCATAGGGGATGATGGTAATGCCGTTTCCCGATCCCGGGCAAATGCGCTTCAGCTCCGCATCTTCATCACAATAAATGAGACACCCGCCTTCGGATATCTGCTTGATGAAGATCACGAACTGATTGATGTAGTTCTCAAATGTCGGAAATACATTGATGTGATCCCAGGCAATTCCGCTCAGCAGCGCAATGTCGGGTTTGTAAAGATGAAATTTCGGACGCAGGTCGATTGGAGATGTTAGATACTCGTCCCCTTCGATCACCATGAAACGCGCCTCGCCTGTCAGTCTGACCATAACGTCAAATCCGTCGAGCTGGGCGCCTACCATATAATCGCAATCGATGCCCGCATGGCGGAAAACGTGCAGGATCATGGCAGTGATGGTCGTTTTTCCATGGCTTCCGCCAATCACAATCCGCGTTTTATCTTTCGATTGTTCGTAAAGATATCCGGGGTACGAAAAAATCTTCAATCCCAGTTCCTTTGCTCTCAGCAATTCAGGATTATCGGCCTTGGCATGCATGCCTAAAATTACGGCATCAAGGCCGGGTGTGATACGCGATGCATCCCATCCCTGCGTTGCCGGGAGTAAGTTGCACGCCGCCAGTCTGCTCCTGGAGGGTTCAAAAATTTCATCGTCCGAACCTGTGATAGTTAGTCCTTTTTGGTGCAGAGCAATGGCAAGGTTGTGCATGGCGCTTCCGCCTATGGCAATGAAATGAACAAGCATAGTTAACGGTTTTGGCTCAAAATTACGCCATTCTCTCAGGAAATAGTTGCATTTGTGCTCCTGTTTTTTGTAAATTCACAAAAATTTTCATTGGCATCACCATAAATGAAAGAAAAAGTTGAAGGGTTAAACCGGCAATTTATTGATTCAACCGCTGAAGAGGCGTTATCGTGGTTTGTAACTGAATTCAACGGCAGGATTGCATTTTCATCAAGTCTTGGCGCTGAAGACCAGGCTATAACGCATATGCTGGCCACATTAAAAAAACCGGTGAAAATTTTCACACTCGATACCGGCCGCCTCTTTCAGGAAACCTACGATACGCTCGATATTACCCAAAAAAAGTATGGATTGGAAATAGGCATCTATTTCCCTGATGCTGCCATGGTTGAAGAAATGGTGAGAACGAAGGGGATCAACCTTTTTTATGACAGCATTGAAAATCGAAGACTTTGTTGTCATATCCGGAAAATTGAACCGCTGAAAAGAGCGCTGCAGGGAATGGAGGTCTGGATAACCGGCTTGCGCAAGGAACAATCGGTAACCCGGTCAGAGGCGGCGATGATTGAATGGGATGCAACACTGGAAATCATTAAAATCAATCCATTGATTCATTGGGACAGTGAAAGTTTGTGGCAATATCTCCGGGATAATATGATCCCCGTCAATGAATTGCATGCACAGGGATATCCAAGCATCGGGTGCATGCCCTGCACCCGTGCGGTTGAACCGGGCGAGGATGTTCGTGCCGGGCGATGGTGGTGGGAACTTGCGCAGTATAAAGAATGCGGACTTCATAAAAAACACTAAATACTCAGGTATGAATACAATTGATCTGGTTGAATTGGGAAGGTTGTTCATGGAACGATACGATAAACCAACCCCGCTGTTTAAGGATGATAATCACGCTGTTTACTGGCTGGGTGTTCCCGAAGACAGCGCTTTTCGATGCAATACCTATCTGATTGTTGATGGCCTGGAGGCTGTCATCGTTGATCCCGGAGGCCACAGTTCTTTTGAGTTTGTGAAAAACCGGGTGGCCCAGATCCTACCGGTTGAACAAGTAAACGCATTGATTGTATGCCATCAGGATCCGGATGTTGCGGCTTCAATGGTCGACTGGCTCGAGATGAACCCAACCCTGAAGGTTATCACAACGGTTCGCACAAACATCCTGCTTCCGCATTATGGGAAATCGGATTACACTTTTGTGAATGTCAACGAAAATCCGGTTTATTTTTTCGTATCGGGGCGCAAACTGAAATTTATCGAATCTCCTTTTCTCCATTTTCCGGGGGCCTTTACCACGTATGATGAAACAACCCGGTTTATCTTTTCGGGCGACATCTGGGCCGCTATTGATATGGACTGGAAACTAATTGTTGAGGATTTCGGCAAGCATGAGCTGAAACTTAGTTTATTTCACATCGATTACATGGCCAGTAACATTGCTGCACGGGGATTTATTGACCGCATACGGCACCTTGAACTTGATGCCATTCTCCCCCAGCACGGGTCGGTTATCCCAAAGAAATTTGTTTACAAGGCGTTGGAATACCTCAATCATCTGAAATGTGGATTGGATCTGATTTATCCGGATCTGAAATACAAATAACCAGTATTGCTTTAACTTTTAATTCCTATGTCATGACGGAAGATCTTGTAAAGAAAATCAAGGAACTCGAAAAAGAGAACAAATTATTGCGTTTGGCTTCGCAGCAATGGGAACACCTTCAAAAGGTGTACAGCGAATCAAATGAGCGGCTGCAGGAGTTGGAGCGCGAATTGTCGGCATCGCATGAGCGCACCGAACGGGCCCTTTTCGGAGGGGACCTGGCATGGTGGGACTGGAATTATAAAACCGGAAAAGTTCATTATAACGAGAACCGTGCCCGCATGCTGGGTTATGATGTGGCCGAATTGCCGCAGACTTTTGGTGATATTACCCGGATGATCCATCCCGATGATTATGAAATAACCATGGCACATCTTGAATCCCATCTTACAGGTAAAAACCCGAACTATGAAGCCGAGTTCAGGTTAAAAACCAAAACAGGGGAGTGGAAATGGTTTTTTGACAAAGGGAAAGTGGTAGAAACTGACATTTTTGGGAAACCTTTGAGGCTGGCCGGTGTTTTGATTGACATTGATGCCAGGAAAAATATTGAAAATGAGCTTATTGTAGCGGTTGATAGAGCCAATGCCGACAGTCATGCCAAGAGTCATTTTCTTGCCAGCATGTCGCACGAAATTTATACTCCGATGGCCGGTGTGATCGGAATGGCCGACATTTTAAAGCAATCGAAGCTGAGCCAGGAGCAGGAAGAGTATCTGAATGTCATTGTTAAATCGGCAACCAACCTGATGTCGATCCTCAATGATATTATTGAATACTCGAAGCTTGAATCGGGGAAACTTGAATTTCATGAGAAACCTTTCAGCGTTCACCAGGTTGTTGAAGAGGTGACAGGGTCGTTTGTTGACAAGGCCAATGAAAAAGGTGTGGAAATCCTTTCATTTCAGGATCCCAATATACCGGTAGAGGTTGTTGGTGACCCGGTGAGGTTGCGGCAGGTATTGAAAATTTTTACCGACAATGCACTAAAATTCACTGACAAGGGTGAAGTCAGGGTTGAAGCTGAATTTGTGTCGTGGGACAACGAAACCGTCAAAATAAGGTTCAATGTATGCGACACAGGGATTGGTATTTCAGAGGCAGGCATTAAAAAATTATTTACCTCCTTTTCCAAACTTGATTCTCCGGAGTCAATGAAATATGGCGGAGGCGGACTGGGACTTGCCATTGCCAGGAGACTTATCGACAGGATGAACGGAAAGGTAAGTGTTGAGAGTGTTCCCGGCGGTGGGACAACTTTTTCGTTTACCGTGCATTTCGACCGTTACGGCGATGCGGAGGTGGCCGATCAGATGAAAGAGATGCTGAAAGGGGTGAAGGTGTTGATTGTTGATCCGCAGCAAAGCCGCCGTTCAATTCTGAGGACTTACTTCGAACGCTGGGATGCTGAGGTTGATGAGTGCGGGAAAACGGAAGAAGCTGTTAAATTGATTCAACACAAGGCGCAGATTAAAAGAGCATTCGATCTGGTTGTTGTTGAATTCAACCTGCCTGGCATGAATGGTTTGCAATTTGCCACCTCCATGAAAAAGGATCCCCTGATGCGACAGACGAAACTATTGCTTACCACCTCACGGCTTTTCCCGGTTTCATCATCTGAACTGGCAGCGGCCGGTGTTCTGGTTGCACTCGTTCGCCCATACACCCTGAGTCGTCTCAAGGGCAGGATCAAAGAGGTTTTAACGCAGGTGAGAAAAGATTTTACAGAAGTGCAGGACGAGGTTGAACTTCATATGAGAGATGACCAGAAGCGGGTATTGAATATTTTACTGGCCGAAGACAACCTTATCAATCAGCGGGTGGCGCTGGTAACACTTGAGAAAATGGGTCATGCAACTGACCTTGCTGAGAACGGTAAAATTGCCGTTGAAATGGTGTTTAAAAAAGAGTATGACCTGGTTCTTATGGATATGTTCATGCCTGAAATGGACGGGCTTACTGCCACAAAGAAGATCCGTGAAATGGAGGCCCTGGATCCGGCAAGGAACCCGATTCATATCTGCGCCATCACGGCCAATACTACAGCTGAAGATGAAGCGCAGTGCTACGAGGCAGGGATGAACAGCTATATTTCAAAACCCTTCAGGCTCGGGGAGCTGATCAAAATCCTGAACCGGCTTTAGCTGAAACGGATCGCCTTCAAAGGGGAGACTTTTGTAATTACATACGAAGGGATAATAAAAATCAGGTAACAAACCACGAGGGTTCCCACATTCAGCAACAATATATTCAAGGGATCAAGGTTGACAGGGATCACCGAAACATAATAGGATTCCTGAGCCAGTGTGACCAATCCAAACTTTTTTTGAAGCAGGCATAAGGTAAACCCGATGAGGTTGCCCCATAGCATTCCCCAGGCGACAATGTAAAACGCATTGTAGAGAAACAGTTTCCTGATGGATGCATTCCGCATTCCCAATGCTTTCAGCACCCCGATCATCGTGGTACGTTCCAGGATCAGAATGAGCAGGGTTGATACGATGGTGGTGGCTGAAACCAGGATGATCAGGATCAGGATGATCAACACATTGATATCCTGAAGGTTCAGCCAGTCAAATATTTGTGGATACAGCATTTTAATGGTCGATGCATCGAGGCTGAACCCAATCTGGTGATAAACATAAACGCCCATCCGGTCGATATCATTAAAATTTTTCAGAAAAACCTCAAAACCGCCAACCTCTCCTTTGTTCCAGTTGTTCAACTTCTGAATGTGGTGTATATCGCCAATTACATAGAGCTTGTCAAACTCCTCCAGTCCTGTTTCATAAATTCCCGCAATGGTGAATTTCCGTCCCAGGGTGGTGTTACCCACAATAAAGTACATACGCAGGTCATCGTTTACTTTTAAGTTCAGCAGGTCAGAAATTCTACGGGAGATAATCACCTCGTCGGAACGTGTTGTGTCATTTACTTTAAAAATATGACCTTCAACCATCCTGTCTTTAAAAAAGTCCCAGTTATAATCGCTCCCTATCCCTTTAAGGATAACTCCCTGTATCTGATCTTTAGCCTTGATGATCCCTGTTTTGGCGGCAAACACCTGGATATGGCTGATCTCGTTGTTCTTTTTCAGGGTGTAATAGAACCGTTGATTTTTTTCAATTGGCTGAGGTTCATAGGTCTGGCTCTCTGAAAACCTGGCAATCTGGATGTGTCCGGCAAATCCGACAACCTTTTCGCGGATCTCTTTTTTAAATCCCGTGAGGATTGCAAGTGCAATAAACATGATGGCCAGGCCCAGCGCGATCGAGGTAATAGCGATAACGACAAAGGTCCAGGAGAAATTTCCCTTGCTTCGTGAAACAATGCGGCTTGCCAGAAAAAATTCGGTGTTCAAAGGAAGAATTCTTTACTTTGCAAAAGTATGAGTTTTTCCTTCAAAAATTGAGTCCACTCCGAAAAGGCAATTTAACGGAAAACCGGACACTGAGCGAAGTCGAAGTGTCCTTATTGACAGGTGTTTGCTTTTATCATAGAAATCGCTCAGGATCCAATTGATCGGACTTTTCGGAGTAGACTCAAAATTGACTCAGAATATTACTGAACTGAAGTCTGGTCCTCTACTTTTGAACAGATGATTGAAAATCCAGACCTCAAGCCAACCCATTGAAAAGAAAAGCGTATCATTGTTTGCTTGGTATTCCTACTGTTTGATCATTTTAATAGTCTCAGCCATATCTCCGGAAATTACCCGCACAAAATAGACACCAACCGGCCTGTCTGATAATGAGAACTCATGTTTATGCTGGCCATTAAGATATGCAGTCAAGACTTTTTCGCCACAAATTCCATAAATTTCAACTGTGACCTTATCAACCAGAGTTTTATCAACAATTTCAAGATTGAATTTATCGTTGGTGGGATTGGGATAAATAGTAAACCCGGAGGCCATTAGCACATTTTGTGATTTTGTCTCAGGCGACAACCGTTCCAAACCAGCGCTTGAGGTAAGTACATTCTGTGGAATATTCGGGAACAGACATGGATCAGCTATCAGGGCATGCAGATAACCGCCTGATAGCGCTGTGGTGCCGGGAAAAAGCTGGATATGCTGACCTGACACCATGATGACGCTTCCTCCGCTTTGAACAGCGAAGAAAGCCCCGCTGCCGGCGGCGCTGATTGTTTGGGTTGCCTTATAGGTAGCTGACTGACCATTACCTACCGTGATATTCGTCAGGGTGTTTTGCAACGGAACCGTTTGCACAATGCTGTTCATGTAATAGGTCGCCGTAGGTGTGTCGTTCATCGGATCGCCGTTTTCATCGGCGTACTCGCAGTCGCCACCGTTATTTGAGGTGTTGTTGAAGGTTAATGAAGTTGTTCCGTTTGAATAGGCAAACGTAAGGGTGACCAGTGATGTACCATTGGAGAACGTTCGGGGCGTTATTTCGCCCCATACCACAATGATTTTGTGCAGGTTTGCCGAAATATGTACATCGTTTGCTATCATTGTCCCCAGGAGTGCATTCGGAACGAACGAAGAATAGGTCATCACTGTTGGGTCGTATTCGATGCGTAAACTGACAGATGAAACATTGGTAAAGTTCGCGACTGTTACCGGGATGGAAATGGCCCCGGCCTGACACAAACCGGCGCTGCCAGCTGTTGTGATTGGCGCATCGCGGGAAAAGGCCTTGCCGATGGTGAAAAACAGGAAAAACAATATGAATCCGATTACAAGAAGATGGTTTTTTGATTTCATGATGATGGTTCTTTAACGTTTAGTATTTTTTTGAGGCTAAGCCTGCGTTATCTCCGCTTGGCTTTTTGACCTCACCCCCTGACCCCTCTCTTTGGCATTTTGACCTCACCCCCTGACCCCTCTCCTCAAGGAGAGGGGGGAGAGGTTTGGGGGGGTGGCTTTTTCCCCTCTCCTTGAGGAGAGGGGTCAGGGGGTGAGGTATCTTTATTTAGCGCTGATCACCAGCTTTTTATAATAGTTTCTTGCCAGATTAGCTGTTGAGCCGATTTTCACCGTGTATACACCCGGAGGCAGTGTGTTTAAGTCGAAGGTTCGTTTGAAGGCGCCTTGTGCGAGATCTTCCTGAAGCAGGATTCCGATTTGCCGGCCCGTAGGATCGATAAGGCTGATGCGGATATGGTCGGAGACCAGCAGGTTGAATTCAACAGTTAGTTTCTCTGCTGCCGGGTTGGGATAGATCATGCAATTTTGCAATGATGCTGCCGGATCATCCGTTCCATTGGGATTCAAAGCCAAAACCACAGGGGCTGACAGGGTACAAACAAAGGGTTCGCCCCATGTATCGGCCAGTTCTGACTCATTGCCCAATGACAGAGAAAGTGATTGCCCATCATCAATTGCTTTGTTTAACCTGAAGCGCATCGTCAGAAAGACTTCATCCCTGTTCAATGTCACCGGCTCAATTTCCGACCAGGCCACCCTGATCTGATCGCCCTGAACATGATAGGTAAGCGCTTTATCAGCCATGGAGAGATTGACCAGGGTCAGGTGATCAGCAGGATAGGTGAAGACCAGCGAAATGGCGCTGGTTTGCAGCTCCTGCAAAATACTGATGGGCAGGTCAAACTCCTGGTTTAACCCGGCTTTAACAGCGCCGTTTGACACAAGGTTAATCAGGGCTAGCAACGATTTGCCTGTTTCAGGAATGTTGGAACCATTCACATCGCCAACACAAAGTCCGTAGAAGTTGGCAGTTACATCGGCTCCGGCCACGATCACAGTATCTCCTCCAATAGTCTGTTTGGCAAAGGTCCAGTTACCCCGCGTGAAAGAGGTATCCAATCCTGCAAAGCGGCGTTTCACCTTCAGTGCATCCGTCCCGTTTATTGAATTGCTAAGGTTCACATCGGCCGCCAGCAGTCTTACCGGTTCAGTGAGGAGCTCCAGGCCTGCAAAGTGCCTCTGGATCTTTAACGCATCGGTTCCATTGATCCCGGCCCAGGGTTTTGTGGTTGAACCATCGAGGGTATAGGTGTTGTTTTGTACGATGGGGAATTCATAGTACCCACTCACATTGGTGGAGGCTGAATCAATTTTGATTGCGTTGAGTTTGAGATAGACCTTCACGTTATCGAGGACTGTACTAGCTGAATTATTATAGTTGAAATTACCGCTCACCTTAAAGCCAGCCTGAAAATGAACATCGCCATTGATGTAAAACTGATTGGTGGGTAGGTCATACAGCGGGTCGCCAAGTTTATCGGCATATTCACAATCGGCGCCGCCATTCGACACATTATTCCAAATCAAAGGCGTTGTTCCTGAAATATGGGTAAAGGTCAGATCGACTATTTTGCTGTTTGCCGGAAGTGTTTTCGGATTGATATCGGTCCATACCAGGATTATCTTGTGCAGTGTTGCCGATAAATGGATATCATTCACAATAAGCCCTGCCAACACCGGATTTGGATTGACGTTACCTGTGTAGGTCAGCAGTGTTGGGTCGTAATCCAACCTGAGCGAGAGGCTGGTGATGCTGTCGAAGTTGGTCACGGTGACGGGAATGGTTACCGGGGCATTGTTGGGAACCCCTTTCGAGGAAGCTGTTGTGATGGGTGCAAACTGTGCAGGGGCGACTTCAACCGTTATGTACAGCGTTGATACCGGCCCGTCGCCGCAACTGTTCTGAGCCTTTACGGTAATATTCCCCGATGTTGCCGAGGCGCCAAAATTTACAGCGATCGAATTGGTTGTACTCGCGCCGGTTGCTCCGGGAGGCAGTGTCCATAAATAGGTAGTGGCGCCGCTTACCGGCGTTACCTGGTATACGATTCCGGTTGAACCACGAAACACGGTGGCAGGGCCTGAAATGGTTCCGGCTGAACCCGGGATTACTCCTTTATAGACAGCAAGCGACGAAATGGCGCCATCTCCGCAACTGTTATGTCCTTTCACCGTTATGTTGCCCCCTGTAAATCCAGCGCCGAATGTAACGTTTATAGAATTGGCAGAACTTGATCCGGTGACCCCTGTCGGCAATGTCCAGATGTAGCTGACAGCATTGGCAATGGCCGCAACTGAATAGACCCCGGATGTAACCGATGGACAAATGAGGGTAGCTCCGGTAATTGATCCGGCGGCTGAAGGCAGTAAACCTTTGACAATGGTTTTAGAGGATTGGGTTCCATTCCCGCAATAATTGTGACCTTTAACGGTAATGGCGCCTCCGGTGAACCCTGCGCCAATTGCCACAGTGATGTTATTGGAGCTACTTGAACCAGTCATCCCGGTGGGCAATGTCCAGATATAGGTCACTGCGCCCGTAATGGTGGCCACCGAATAAATTGCGCTTGTCACCCCCGGGCAAATGGTATCACTCCCGGTGATAACGCCAGCAGCAGCAGGGATTTGACCTTTTATGATCATCAGTGAGGCGGTTGTTCCATCTCCGCAACTGTTATGACCCTTCACGGTGATGTTCCCACCGGTAAAACCACCTCCAAAAGTGACCGTGATGGAATTTATTGCGCTTGATCCTGTTGCGCCGCTTGGCAATGTCCAGATATAACTCGTTGCATTGGTAATTGCTGCAATTGAATAAGTTGCTGTTGTAATTCCTGGACAGATGGTATCTTCGCCTGCGATGGCGCCTGCAGCGAGGGGCAAAGGATTAACAGCCAGGGTCATCTCATTTGAAAAACCGGCACATGTACCTATGCTGTCTCTCACCTTGTAGGTTCCCGCTGTTGAAACGATCAATGACTGGCCTGTTGAGCCCTGAATTTTTACATTATCCTTATACCATTGATGAAAATAGCCTGTCGAGAAATTTGAACTCAGGGTAACCGTAGTTCCCTGACAAAACGGATTGCTGCCGGTTAAGGACATCACCGGCGATAATCCGCTGGCATTGACAATCACGTGTTGTGATTCTTGCGGACAACCTGCCGCATTATAGACCACACAATGAAAATTACCTGATGTAATGGCAGTATAATTTTGTAGCGTGGCGCCATCAATGAGTGCATTATTTTTGTACCATTGCCAGGAATATCCTGTTCCTGTTGCGGCTGTTAGTATCACACTTTGTCCCGATGCAGCGCAGAAAGTAAGCGGGCCGGAAGTGGTTATGGTTGTTGATGCCATCGGAACCACAGTTACATATCGTGCATTCGTATAGAGTGAACCATAATTGATAGTGTCAGTAATGAAGGCTTTATACCATCCAGAGGCAACGGGGATATAGTATCGTTTGGTTGCCCCTGCCAGAAGCACATTGTCTTTGAACCATTGATATTTATATCCATTTCCCTGGGTTGCCCAAAGGGGCACGCTATCGCCCACACAGAAGTTGGTATCAGATGGAATTGGCAGGAAATTGTTAACTGAGCAAAAGTTATCAACTACCGTAAAGTAGGGTTGGTAGATGTTCAATGATTCTGTAAAATCACCTCCTACATATACCTTGTCTTTATATAGAAACATGGTTCGTACAAGTCCATTCGGATCCACATGCCATATTTTAGAAGCTCTTGATGCGTTCGGTTTTATCACAAAGGTGTTGATCATGTTGTAATAATAATTGTTTTTAGTGAGCATTAATCCTCCGGCATATATTGCGCTGTCGGCAATGGTCAGGGCATGAATTTGGTTACTCCAAGTGACCGGGTTCAAACTCAATAAAGCATTTGTTTTGACATTGTATGAGGAAAAATTCTTCCTCGCCTGACCCCCGATATTCTCGTATTGCCCTCCAATATACAATCTGTTATTCCTGAATGCCAGGGCGTTTACCTGGTTATTGGCATTCGGATCAAAAGAATTGAGGGTCATGGTGGATATTTTGTAGGATGCCACCCTGTTTCTTGTAGCACTGCTTATGGAGGTAAAATCGCCGCCGACATATAAAGAATCGCCACCGATCACAATTGATTTGACGGTATCATTCGGCGTGGGCGCCCAGGTTGTGGAGGTGCCGTCAGAAATCTTCACGGCGCTTAACCTGGGTCTTGGATTGCTCCCGATATTGGTAAATGCTCCACCTACATAGAGATAATCGCCTTTGGCTGCCATGGTCAATACCGAACCATTCACATCAGGGTTCCAACCCGTGACATTCCCATTCATCTGAAGCTGTACAAGTCGATTGCGCGGTATATATGAACTTGTTCTGGGGTTGTATATTTGTGTAAAATCGCCCCCTAAATACATAAAATTTCCAAACGAGTATATTGAACGTAGAATCCCGTTGGGATTTGGATTCCAATTTGTCATAACTCCGGTTACAGCGTTAATCGCCGCAGCATTGGAAATCCCCAAACAATTAACACCGAAAATACTCCCCCCTGCGTATATAAAACTCCCATATGTTGCAATAGCTGAAACTTTTGCTATGTTCCCATAGGTCTTTATATTAATTAACATTGGGTTCCACGAAGTAAGTTGACCCCAATTGGGATTTGGAAGTGGGTTAAAATCAAAAGAACATAATCTATAACGCTCCACAGGCATTCCTGATAAGAACCTACCCCCGACTATCAAATTATTTTCAGAGACTCCAAGGGCCAAAACTGTGTCATTAATTGTAGTTGATGTTGGTATCCATGTGGTAATATTTCCATTGGTATTATTTACCGATGCGAGCCAATTTCGAACACCTCCTCCAATATTATGAAATCCGCCGCAAACATAGATATCACTACCGATAAAGGCAAGATCGTGAACAACTGCATCAGGGTTGGGGCTCCAGGTATCAAGGGTTCCTGTAGCAAATGTGTAAGATGCCAGTCTGGCTCGGGGAAGTCCTGATATAGTTGCAAAATCACCGGTAACATACAGCTTACCCGCATTGGGTATCAGTTTTTTAACTACAGCATTGGGGTTTGGGTTCCATGTTGTAGCTAAAGCAAAAGTAGTATCAACCGAGCCCAAATAGTTCCTTGATTGCCCTCCCAGACTGGTAAAACTCCCCCCTGCATATACTTGGTCGCCATAGACCGCAATGCCCGTTACCGGTGAATTAGGCGCTGGATTCCATGAGGTGGCTGCGCCTGTGATTTTATCAAGCATGACCAGGTATCCGCGTGTGACATCACCCATCTTGGTAAAGTTTCCGCCAACAAACAACCTTGTTCCGGAAACAACAATTGACTTTATTTTCCCATTCGGTAATGGCTTGAATATCGTATCCAGTTTCTTGTCATTTTTTAAATGGGCTAGGTATCTGACACTATCTAAACCAACTTTTGTGAAGTCACCCCCTATATACCAACCCCCGGCGCCATCAGAAACCACAAGGTCGATGGGGCCGTTTACCCTTGGCATATAGGTGGTGTTTTGGGATCGTGGCAATTGAAACAGAGCGCCATTACCTGTAACTCTTGCCATATAATCAAACTGCCCACCCATATAAACGGTATCTCCTTTACGATAAATGGCTTGAACCTTACCATTCGGGGTATAGATGCTGTCATTATAACTTTGTGAAACAAAAATTCCGGTTGTATCTATGTTATTCAGCACATAATTATTGGTTTGATAGGCGATGATCTTTTGGGTCGTTTCGCCGGTGGACCAGCGATAAGGTGCCATTGAGGAATTTGCTGTCAATATTGGGAAAAAGGGAGATGGTGAAGAGAGGTTGTTATCAGTCATTGCTGTATTAGGATATGCATAAAATCCTATTTCATATAATAAATGGTCACAAAAACCAGGGGTAACATATTTCCAAAATCTTGCCTGTGAAATTGAAAAAGAATACTCTGCCCCAAAACCGATACCTGCCTCAACAATTACACTCGTCCATGGACCATTTGTGCTTTGAGCATAATACAAACTAAATATATTTGGAAGTTGACAATAAGCTCCCTGCGGATTCATAGCATAAAGTTTGAATTTTGTGATACTCACTGGAATTCCAAGGTCGTAAATAATGTATCTCCCTCCTCCATTATTCCAAGAAATATATGCATAAGTAGATAAATTATTGTCGCAACTATACTGTGGATTTGAAGCATTTGACCCGCAAACCCACTGAGGATCATTAGTGAGCCATGCTTGCGAAAATCCCGGAAGACAAAGAGCCCACAGGATGAACAGGAAAAATAGTTTTGTTTTCATAAGATTTTTTTAGAATTGGAGAACCATGTGATTATTCCATGTTTAGCCTAAAAGAAACGTTAAT
>Ga0247841_10004257_pt1 | contig 24916 bp, 14 predicted proteins | sample LaCruzMarch2015__2_FD_192410 | JGI IMG/M metagenome (GOLD analysis project Ga0247841, IMG submission 192410) | Freshwater microbial communities from meromictic Lake La Cruz, Castile-La Mancha, Spain - LaCruzMarch2015_18m | ecosystem: Environmental > Aquatic > Freshwater > Lake | place: Spain... | reverse complement strand
GCCGGAACCATCGATCATGCATAACCAAGCCCGGTGGTTACACGGACACCCATGCCTGACAAGACCCCGTGATCACCTTATCGTATTACCAAGAAACCACCCGGACTTATTGAGAAGTTACGAAGAAACACCCCAAAGGTAAGTTTATTTATCGGCTTGCCGGAAGAGACCGGCAGAAATCGGCATCTTATTATACGCCTGAAGTCCTCACTAAATGCCTCGTCAAATATGCCCTGAAGGAATTACTTCAAGGGAAGACCGCCGATGAGATTCTCAAGCTTACAATCTGTGAACCTGCAATGGGAAGCGCGGCCTTCTTGAATGAAGCCATCAATCAGCTCTCTGAAGACTATCTTTTGAGAAAGCAGCGAGAGATAGGCCGGATCATTCCTCACCAGGATTATGCCCAGGAAAAGCAGAAAGTTAAGATGTTCATAGCCGACAACAATGTCTTCGGCGTGGACTTGAACCCTGTAGCGGTGGAACTGGCCGAGGTCTCTCTGTGGCTGAACACTATCTACGAAGGAGCCTTTGTTCCCTGGTTCGGAATGCAACTGGTTTGCGGGAACTCGCTTGTCGGAGCCCGACGGCAAGTCTTCTCATCAAAGCTGCTGCGAACTGTTTCCAGATCACAATCCTGCTGGCTGGATTCCGTCCCAGACAGAATCATGCCTGGTACTCAAAGACATCCGCACACGGTGTATCATTTCTTGCTCCCTGACAAAGGAATGGCGGACTACAAGGACAAGGTAGTCCGACAACTGGCTGAATCTTCCATTGAAAAGATCAAGGAATGGAAGAAGCATTTTCTCAAAGCTTTTTCCAAGGGGGAAACAGATCAGCTCGAAAGACTCTCTGAAGCGGTTGACCGCCTGTGGGAAAAACATACAGATCAACTCCGAAAGATTCGTCAGAGGACAGCCGATCCGCTTGATGTCTTTGGGCAACCTGAGAAGCAAAACGGTAAGAAACCGTCCACAACGCAACACAAAGATCGCATCCTGTTCCAAGAAATCCTCTCGAAGGATGTTCGCAATTCCAGCCCTTATAGGCGGCTGAAGTTGGTCATGGACTACTGGTGCGCTCTGTGGTTCTGGCCCATAGAAAACGCACATCTACTTCCCACCCGCGAAGAATACATGCTCGACCTTTCGCTGATCCTTGAAGGGAACGTGCTGGACACGGGAGACGGGCAATCGGATCTCCCGCTATTTCCCGACACGCAACCAAGAGAGGAGGCCCTGAAACTTGTCGATGAACACGGTTTCGTGAACGTAGATAAGTTATGCAGAGAAGTCCCTCGGCTTGCGGTCGTCCAGGCCCTTGCGGACCGATACCATTTTCTTCATTGGGAGCTAGAATTCTCAGGCATTCTTACCGACCGAGGCGGGTTTGATCTTGTGCTCGGAAACCCGCCGTGGATCAGGATAGAGTGGGAGGAAGGGGGTGTCCTGGGAGACGCGAATCCTCTCTTTGTGTTACGAAAACTGGGTGCTTCCAATCTTGCGGAGCTTAGAGAGCGGGTGACGATGGGGCCGGGTATGAAGGACTCATATCTCTCGGCGTACCAAGATGCAGAGGGCACTCAAAATTTCCTAACGGGTTATCAAAGCTACCCTATGTTAAAGGGATTGCAAACAAATCTGTTCAAGTGCTTTTTGCCTCTAGGCTGGTACCTGAGCACAGGCAATGGGATAGTGGCATTTGTTACGGACGAGGGCGTCTTCAACGACCCCAAGGCTGGTACTCTGAGAGAGTTTTGCTATCGGCGCTTGAGACGGTGGTTTCACTTCTCTAACGAAAGAATACTTTTCAAGACTGTTGGTCATGCAAAGAAATTTGAGCTGGCAGTCTATGGGGGAGCTAGAATTGAAATTGAATTTGACATGGTGTCAAACGTATATCACCCGATAACCATAGATAATAGCTACTCTCATTCTGGTGTGGGACCCGTTCCTGGCATGAAGGACAACAACAATCAGTGGAACCTGGACGGCCACAGTGACAGGATCATAAAGGTAACTGGGAAGTTGCTAGGCACACTTGTCAAGCTCTATGATGCTCCAGATACGCCCTCTTGCCAAGGACGGCTTCCAGTAGTTCACGCTCGGCAGATCATAAACGTGTTACATGCCTTCGCGTGCCAAGCTCAAAGGCTCATCAGTTTGCAGGGTCATTATATTTCGATGAGGATGTGGGACGAGACAAATGCTCGTAAGGATGGCACCATCCTGAGAAAAACCCATTTCCCAGCCTCTCTCGATGGATTGGTCCTTTCTGGCCCGCACTTCTACGTAGGGTTGCCTTTGTACAAAACCCCCAGATCCGTGTGTACAGAGAAGGGTCATTACGACTGTCTCGACCTCACTGAGCTTCCACCCGATTACGTGCCCAGAACAAATTGGGTAGCAGCCTGCGATAAAACAGAGTACATGAGGCGTGTTCCTCGTGTTCCTTGGGGAAACAAAGGCCCGGTCACGGAGTATTTTCGTTTCATTTATCGTGCAATGCTTCCTCCATCGAATGAACGAACTCTCATTGGAGCGATATTTCCTCCTGGCGTGGCACACACCAACGGTTGCCACGGGTACGCCTTCAAACCTGAACATCAGGGAGATGCGCTCTCATTTGCAGCTCTTACGTTCTCCATCCCGTTCGATTTTTTCACTAAGGCCACTGGACGTACAAATCTTCACAACATGTTGGACGGATATCCCTTAGCTGGTGACTCGTTTCTCGATGAGTTGCTGGTTTTGAGGGCTCTCATGTTGAACTGTTTGACAGTGCATTATGCTGATTTTTGGCGGCAGAATTGGAAAGAAGTTTTCAAGAAGGATCATTGGGCTGGTAGCAATCCTAGATTGGACGAGAATAAGTTTTCTGGTCTAGCCCCTGAATGGCGGTGGGACTGTCCACTACGCTCGGATTTCGAGCGCAGGCAGGCTCTCGTGGAAGTTGACGTATTGTCGGCAATGGTGCTGGGAATCCAGTTGAATGAACTCAAGACGATTTACCGAGTTCAGTTTCCGGTGTTGCGGCAGTACGAGCAAGATACCTGGTATGACTTGAATGGTCGAATTGTGTTTACAGCGAGCAAAGGACTTTCAGGTGTGGGGATGCCTCGTGCGGAATGGGAAAACGTCAAGAAGATGAGGAGCGGCACGTTGAAGCGAATCGTCATTGATGACACTATGCCCGGCGGTCCGAAGGAACGAACCATCGTTTATGAGGCTCCGTTCGACAGATGTGACCGGGAAAAGGACTACGAGGTGGCCTGGGCAGAATTTGAACGACGTTTGGGTAAGAACAAGGCGGTTGCTGTGTGAAGGTCATCTGAATGAAGCAATAGAGTAACTCTGCGGTCATAGGCCGCACGGTGAGTGGTGGACATGATACCTTCGGTCTTGGCTCAACAACTTCGTCAAGGAGTCGAGGATTTCCTTAGGACAACCTTCCCGATCTCCACGCCTTTCTTCGATGGTATGCTTGAAAGGCTCTTTGCGGAGGAAGGGTCTGTCTTCAAGGGGCCGTACCTGTCGTTGCAGCTCCCGTTTCGTTATGGATCAGGCGACCAGGACTTCTTTCCAGACGCACCATTGAAATTCAAGCCTTATCTCCACCAGGAACAAGCCTTTCAAAGACTGTCAGGACAGAATCCCCGCTCCACCATCGTGGCTACAGGCACTGGGTCCGGCAAGACTGAATGTTTTCTCTATCCAATACTTGACCATTGTTACCGGTATCGAGGCGAACCGGGAATCAAGGCAATTCTTATCTACCCCATGAATGCTCTGGCAACAGACCAGGCCGGGCGAATCGCAGAGACCATCTGGAAGAATCCCAACCTCAAAGGTAACGTCACGGCGGGGTTGTTTATAGGACAGAGAGCAAAAGAATCCCGGATGGTCATGACTCATGACGGCGTGATCACTGACAGAGAGACTCTCAGATTGACTCCCCCGGACATTCTGCTCACCAACTACAAGATGTTGGATTACCTGCTCATCCGTCCCAGAGACTATCCGCTCTGGAAGCACAATAAGCCTGAGACCCTTCGCTTCCTGGTCGTAGATGAACTCCATACGTTCGACGGAGCCCAGGGGACCGATCTGGCTTGCCTCCTTCACCGCCTCAAGGCACGACTGGGGACAGCCAAGGACTTCATGTGCTGCATCGGCACCTCAGCGACTCTCGGTAGCAAGGACGAGCACAGCGAATTGATAGAATATGCGGCAAAGGTCTTTGGAGAATCGTTTGAACAAGACTCGGTAATAACCGAGTCCCTTCTCAATACTGAAGAGTTTCTTGCCGACGCCTCGGTCGAGTTCAGCGAGGTTGTGTCTCCCGAAAAGACTCAAGCCCTGAGTCCCCAAGCGTACGATAACTATCGCCAATACATAAGCGAACTCCACGAGCTGTGGTTCGGAGAAGGGATCCCGGAAGTCCAGTGGGAAAAGCCGAATTGGTGTGTAGATCTTGGAAAGAAGCTCAAGTCTCATCTATTGCTCAGAAACTTGCTTTCCGTCCTGGACGGCAAGATCAAGGATTTCCGGGAAACGATAATAGACTTGGAACGGGTCACGCCTGGCCTCGACGAAGCGAGTCAGTCGTACAAAGAAAACCTCTTGAATAGTTTCCTGGCTTTGATCTCGGAAGCCCGCGTCTGGCGGTCGCAGAGCGAAGAGGAGGGAGCCAAATCAGAAGACCTGGGTGCGGATCGCCCCACAGCTCCTTTCCTCAATCTACGACTCCAACTGTGGCTTCGAGAACTGAGGCGAATGGTCGCGGAAGTTAGTGAGCCTCCACGGCTCAGGTTCGCTGATGACCTGCAGGAAGATCAGCTCAAACGCCATTTGCCGGTGGTTCACTGCCGGGAATGTGGCAGCATGGGGTGGGCTGGTACGAAACGGCTTCAAGATGCTTCGTTGAATCACGACCTTCAGACCTTCTACATCACTTTTTTCCATAATGACCCAAAGGTAGTGTTTCTGTTTCCAGAATCAGGAGAGAGTAATAGCCTCGGCTTAGATGGGGAGCTACCCTATTTGTGCGGTTCATGCCTGCTCCTTTCTTCCCAGCCTGATCAGAAAACTTGTCCATCCTGTGGGAACGAACACCTCATACGAGTTTTCATCCCAAACACGAGGAAAAAACGCGGGGAACGATACTTTGGAATTCATGACTGCCCCTATTGCTCAGCGACCAACAGCCTCACCATCGTGGGTTCCCAGGCTGCGAGCCTTACCAGCGTCTTGATTTCACAACTCTATTCTTCTGGCTTCAATGAAGATAAGAAACTCCTCACGTTCTCTGATTCGGTTCAGGACGCCGCACATAGAGCAGGCTTCTTTGCAGGTCGCACATACAGGTTCAACTTCCGTTCGGCACTACAGCAATGCGTCATGGCTGCGGCACAGAAGCTCGCCTTGGCCGATGCGCCTCAACTTTTCACCGAATATTGGTCTGATCGAATAGACCCCCGAACATACATCGCGACCTTCTTGGCTCCGAACATGGAGTGGTTCCCGGATTACGATGAACTGAAGAAGTCCGGGGATGTACCTGATGGATCTCGTCTTCTACAGGATGTCCATAAGAGGATTTCCTGGGAGATTTTCAGCGAATATGGGTTCGGTTCCCGCATCGGACGGACGTTAGAGAAGACAGGCTCATCGGTGGCTTACCTGGACCCGGACATTCTGGCTCAGTCCACGGGATTGCTTCTGGAAAAGATCCAGAACGAAATTGGGGGGCTGAGAGGTCTCAGTGAGGAGACCCTCAGTTGTTTTCTGCTGGGCATCATCGTTCATCTCAAGAATCAAGGCGGCATCCTCCACCCTGCACTCGATCAGTACATCAAGGGCTGGGGCAACACGTACGCGATTAACAAGGTTTACCATTGGATGCCCTATTTCGGTCGGTACGCACGGTCTCCAGTGTTCCTCACGAATAGAGGAGGTAACCGCTTTGACCAACTCTTGAGCACTTCAGCGAGCACTCGGACGTGGCACCAAGATTGGGCCGAGAAGTGCTTTACGTCCCTTGACCCGCTGATTCGGAGTGAAACGGACATTCTTTACAAAGAAACGATCAAGACCCTGGTATCACGACAAGTCCTCCATGAGATCCAAATCAAAGCTGATCGGGTTTGGGGTTTGATTCCGGCATCGTTGCTTCTAACGACAGAAGTCCTTCAGTTCAGGTGCCGTGAGTGCGGTCACAACGTATCTGTGGCTGCTGAAGATGAAGATTATTGGAACGGAGCCCCGTGCCTACGATTCCGGTGCGCCGGGTATTACAAACCGGAAGATCGGGGCTCAGACTACTATGGGACCCTGTATGCCACTGGGGACGTAAAGCGCATATTCGCTGCGGAACATACGGGACTTCTTCCAAGAAACGTCAGAGAGGATTTAGAGACAAGGTTCAAGGCGCGAGAGCCGGATCGAAAACCTTGGGACCCGAATTTACTTTCCTGTACCCCCACGTTGGAAATGGGTATTGATATCGGAGACTTGTCTGGAGTCATTCTCTGCTCTGTGCCGCCTTCACAGTCGAATTATTTGCAGCGAGTGGGCAGGTCTGGAAGGACCTATGGAAATGCGCTCAATACCACTGTCGCAAACGGTCGCCCCCACGATCTTTATTTTTTCTCAAAGCCCCACGAGATGATAGCGGGGCGGGTGGAGCCTCCGGGGGTCTTCCTCGATGCCTCGCGGGTTTTGGAGCGGCAACTTACCGCATTCTGCTTTGACAAATGGGTCGAATCAGGAATCTCGGAGGCAGCCCTTCCCGCTAGCCTCGGCCCAGTGCTCAATAATCTGGAACCTGCAGACGCACTCAAATTTCCCCACAATTTTCTCGGCTTCATCACGAGCCATCAAACCGAGTTGCTGGACAAGTTTCTCCTCCTGTTTGCAGGAGATCTTTCGCCTGAGTCAGTCGAGCACCTGAAAAAATTTGCCCAGGGTGATAAGGCTCATGAGGGTGGTTTGCAGTGGAGAATCCTTGACGGACTCCACAGCCGCCGCAAGGAACGTGAATCTCTACGCAGGAAGGTCAGGAGCCTTCACGACAAAATCAAGCGCAAAGAGCAGGATCCGGCAAAGGGACTGAATTTCGAGGCTGAAATAAGCGAATTGAAGCGTGAGAAGGAAGGTCTCCAAGAAGTCCTTAAAAGGATTAGAGATCAAGATACGTTTAACTTCTTCACTGATGAGGGGCTCATTCCCAACTATGCCTTCCCTGAGGCTGGCGTGGTCCTTCGGTCAATCATTTATCGCAAACGAGCCGAAAACGCAGAGAGCGGAGCCCGTTACGATACCTGGACCGAGCAGTATCAAAGAGCCGCCGTTAGTGCGATTGAGGAACTTGCCCCGACGAGTTTCTTCTATGCCGGAGGGCGCAAGGTTCAAGTGGATCAGGTTGATATGGACCTGTCCAGCATCGAATTATGGAGGCTTTGCGACAACTGTTCCCATAGCGAGCTTATTGGTTTGACAGCGGAACACAAAACTTGTCCCCGGTGTGGGAGCACTATGTGGGCCGACGAAGGCCGAAAACGACAAATGCTTCGGATGGCACAGGTTTTCGCTACTACCTCTGACCGGAAGAGTCGAATCAGCGATGACAGCGACGATAGGGAACCGAAATTCTTCAATAAACAAATGCTGGTGGACTTCAACGATGCCGACATCGCAAGTGCTTTCAAGATCGACAACGACAATGTTCCATTCGGTTTTGATTTCCTGAAGAAAGCCACCTTCCAGGAAATAAACTTCGGAGAAAAAGGCGAACAGGCCGAAAGCTTCTCCATCGCAGGGGTGGAACTTCCCCGGAGCGGCTTCACTATTTGCAAGAAATGCGGGAAAGTCCAGAAAGCTGGAGAAAAGCCTATTCACGCATGGACTTGTACGGCCCGCGACCAGGAATCCGAAACAAATCTGACCGACTGCGTGTATCTGTACCGGGAGTTCACATCAGAAGCCATCAGAATTCTGCTGCCCATAACCACCTTTGCGGGATCTGATCGCAAGCTCCATTCGTTCGTTGCCGCCATTCAGTTGGGGCTGAAACGGCACTTTCGGGGACGCATTGATCACCTCCAAACGACGGTGTACGAGGACCCCATTCCTGAATCAGCGTACCGCCGGAGGTTTCTCCTCTTGTACGACACTGTGCCGGGGGGAACTGGCTACCTCAAAGAGCTTATGAGGTCTCCCGATACACTCATGAGCGTGTTCGAATTGGCCCTCGAAACCATTCGGTCTTGCCAGTGTGGAAACGATCCATCGAAGGATGGGTGCTACAGGTGCCTCTTCGCGTACCGTGGCAGTTATTCCATGACGGAGACTTCTCGTTCCACAGCCATGACCCTTTTGGCCCAAATATTGGAGAGCCGAGGAAAGGTGGTTCCGGTTGAGAACCTCAACAAGATCCCTCTAGGGGCTCTTTTCGACAGCGAACTTGAAGCTCGTTTCATAGAGGCTTTGCGTCGGCTGCGCAGAGACGGTTTACCGGTCACCGTGACCAAGGATGTCGTCAACAACAAGCCGGGGTATTTTCTTCAGATTAGGAACGAGGCGTACTACATCGAGCCCCAGGTCTATCTCGGACCGAATGACGGTGTGTCGGAACCGAGCGTGGTGGATTTCTTGTTCAGACCAGCCAGAGGCGGAAAAGGTGTCAAGCCTATCGCTGTGTTCACTGACGGGTACTTCTATCACAAGGACAGAATCGGCCACGACATGGCTCAACGGATGGCGATAGTCAACTCCAATGCTTGCCACGTGTGGAGCCTCACCTGGAAGGATGTGGAAAACCAGTTCAAGAATCAGGACAAATATTACGTCAATTATCTTGATCCGGTAAACACACCCGCAGGAGGGAATCTGGGGACGTTCCTCAAAGGCTACGGACTTGATGGTTTATTGAAGACTCATTGGGAAAACAGCTTCGATTGGTTTGTGGGATTTCTCCAGGTACCCGATGCCGCCTATTGGGGCAAATATGCTTTCTCTCTCGGGCTGACCTTTCTCGATGCGAAGAAAGCTTCCGATAAGACCAAGCCGGAGGATCCCCTTGCCATTATGAAGCAATTATTGCCGGACAGTATGCTGGAAGTTTTCCCAGGACTCCACTCACCGATACTCCAAGGGCTCTTCCGATCCCCTGAAGACTCGAAGGTTCCCTTGCTCCGTGTCCTTGCGATGGCTTCGGGAGAGTCCATCAAGGAATCGAAGCCAGAAGGAATTTGCTTGGCCTGCCTGATCTCAGACACAAAAGAGAACAGGGGCATGAAAGGATTTGAACGGGTTTGGAATGGTTACCTCAGACTCTACAACGTTTTCCAGTTTTTGCCCCACGCATTCTTTCTGACGCACGAGGGGATTGAGACTGGAGCGTTTGAAAAGTTGGCACAGGGACTTAAAGAATCCCGCTCTTCCGCGGACAGGGATGACCGCGCTGCTTCATGGTCAGATTTGAAATTGGAGACAGACCCCACCGTCCATCCTCTGCTCGACTCATTTGCCGCTCGGAGATTTCCGTTACCTGAAGCGGGATATGAACTCGCAGACCATGTCGGCGTCGTGCTGGCGTCGGCAGAGTTGGCGTGGGTAGAGCAAAAGATCGCTATTCTGAAGGAAGATGAATTAGCTTATGCCAGTTCCTTCAATGAGGCGGGATGGGTCACGTTTGAAGTGGCGGCAGTCCTTGCTGATCTCGATTCGTTCACCATCGAGTAAGTAATCCAAGGAGATTCTCAGGATATGAGCGCAAACCCAAGCCCTGTAAAGGTCGCCGTGGCTGCCGATTTCCTGACGGCCTTTTCGAAGATTCCCCGCAAGCAGCAATCAAAAGTCCTGGATTTCGTCAACAAGTTCAGAATGGATCCGTCGCGATCAGGCATCAATTACGAGAAAATCCAAAAGGCGAAAGATCCCAGTCTGAGATCCGTGCGAATCGATCAGGCGTACAGAGGCATCGTCCTGAAACCGGAGACAGGGAATGTGTATGTTCTCTTGTGGGTGGATCATCACGATGATGCCTACAAATGGGCCGAGAACAAACTGTACAGCATTCATCCCGAAACTGGCGGGCTCCAAGTCATCGACGTGGAGACTCAGGAGACCCCTCCTGCGCAGGAGCCACAACCTGCTTTAGAGGCTCAAGATTATCTTTTTGCAGCGTTGAGCGAAGCGGACTTGCTCAAGGCCGGAGTACCCGAACCGCTTCTGCCCATCGTGCGCCAACTCAAGACCATTGACGATCTGGACAAGGTTGCACAGCAATTCCCTGAAGAAGCCTACGAAGCCCTCTTCTTCTTAGCATCAGGCTATTCGTTGGAGGAAGTGTTGCGCGAGCTCGTAAGGGCAGAGCCGCAGGAGCCCGTTGACCAATCCGATTACGCAACAGCCCTTGATAATCCTGACTCGAAACGCCGTTTCTTCGTCGTCGAAAATGAACTTGAACTCGCAGCCATGCTCAACGCTCCTTTGGAGAAATGGCGTGTCTTTCTGCATCCTGCTCAGCGGTCGCTTGTGGAACGGGATTGGAACGGCCCTGTTCGGGTGCTCGGAGGGGCAGGCACGGGAAAAACGGTTGTAGCCATGCACCGAGCCAAGTGGTTGGCTGAAAAGAGATACCCCTCCGAGAAAGATCGCATCCTATTCACCACCTTCACCCGGAACCTTGCGGCGGACATCAAAGCCAATCTAGGAAAAATCTGCTCTGCTGAGACCTTGAGAAGAATCGAAGTCGTGAACCTCGACAAATGGGTCACGGACTTTCTGAAGCAAAACGGCTACGAGTATGAGATCGACTATGGAAACCGAACCGAGCCGTTGTGGAAAAAAGCTCTTGAGCTGGCTCCACCGGAACTCACCCTACCGGCTTCCTTTTTCAGAGAAGAGTGGGAAGCGGTTGTTCAGCAGCAAGGAATCGGGACATTTGCCGAATACCTTACCGCCTCTCGTGTTGGTCGTGGGGTAAGGTTGAGTCGCAAGGATCGCAAGCCAGTCTGGCAGGTATTCGAGGAATACCGGTTGCTGTTGAACGAAAAGGGTCTTCGGGAACCCGACGACGCCATGCAGGATGCCCGGATGATCTTGCAGAGCAAAGGGCAGATTCTTTCTTACAGGGCCATTATTGTGGATGAAGCCCAGGATATGGGCATGCAGGCGTTCGGATTGATAAGACAAATGATTCCAGGCGGCGATCAACAGAACGACATATTTATCGTAGGTGACGCTCACCAGAGAATTTATCGGCGCAAGGTCGTCCTGAGCAGGACAGGCATACACGTCACGGGACGGAGTAGAAAACTCCGAATAAATTATCGAACCACAGAGGAAACTCGTCGCTGGGCCGTGGGCCTTCTGGAAGGGATTCACGTTGATGACCTGGATGGAAAGCAAGACGATCAGAAGGGCTACAAATCCCTGCTCCACGGGGCTTCTCCCACGGTCAGGAACTTCGCTTCCTTTGAAGAGGAAGTCAAATTTATTGCTGATTACCTTCATCGACTGAAAGGCGAGGATGTACCGCTGGCCGAGGTTTGCCTTGTAGCACGCACGAACAATCTTGTTGAGCAGTACAGGAGTACCTTGCACGAAAAGGGCATGGAAACTTACCACATACGTCGAAGTGAAGCCGAGGACCGAAGGGCTCCAGGGATACGCCTCGCGACTATGCACCGGGTCAAAGGCTTGGAGTTCGACCGGGTCATCATCGCCGGAGTTAATGATGGTGTCATCCCAAACCAGAAATCTGCAGACGGCTCTGCTGATCCAGCGGTCAGGTCCGACATCGAGCAGGGGGAAAGGGCTCTGCTCTATGTAGCGTCCACGCGGGCTAGAAAAGAAGTTCTGGTGACAAGTTTCGGAGGTCCAAGTCCATTCCTAGCGAAGCTCTGATAGAATAACGACAGAGCACGCGCCAGGTTGCGGGTGGAGGCGTTCAGGCAGATGGGAGTGGACGTGCATTGAATCAATAATAGGGGCTTCGCTCTTCACAAAGCAGGGCGTTATTCTATATCGTTTCGGAAGGTATCATGCAAAGTTCCAAGCCGTTTCCTGATCAGCATCATTTGGAAGTCATCAAGAAGAGCCTGTGGTCAGGCAAACACTATGGCAAAGCCGCCGTTATGGTTGGTGCTGGCTTCAGCATGAATGCTGAGGCGCGGCTAGCTGACGCGAGGCAATTTCCCACCTGGAATCAACTTGCCAGTCTAATTTTTGATCAACTATACCCACCCGGCACGGTCCAGGACGAAGATCTCAAGACACCGAGGCCGATCGCTGCAGCGGGACTGGGTGCGCTAAGATTAGCCTCGGAATATGAAGCAACATTCGGGAGACAGAAGCTTGACGATCTGCTCATGGAACTCATTCCATATGATGAATATGCGCCGGGACACCTACATAATCTTTTGATGTCTCTTCCTTGGTCTGATGTTTATACGACTAATTATGATTCACTGTTAGAAGCTGCAAGGGAGAGCGTTATTGAGCGGAAGTATGACTTGATCTTAACATTTCGAGACGTTCCCCAGACAAAAAAACCGCGGTTAGTGAAGCTCCACGGGACATTTCCGTCACACAGACCTTTCATTATCACTGAAGAAGATTATCGAACCTACCCGGCCAAGTTTGCTCCCTTTGTTAATCTCGTGCAGCAGGCAATGGTGGAAAATGTCTTCTGCCTGATTGGGTTCTCTGGGGATGACCCCAACTTCTTGAACTGGTTGGGATGGGTGAGAGACAACCTCAAGGAACACGCGCCGAAGCTTTATCTTTGCGGTCTGCTGGATCTCTCATCATCCCAAAGGCGACTACTGGAATGCCGAAACGTGATTCCTGTCGATCTGTCTCCTCTCTTCCCGAAAGACGAATGGCCGGATGTCGGTCTGAGATATGCAAAGGCTTTGGAATGGTTTCTAATCGAATTAGGAAAGGGCAAACCTCCGTACAGACTTGACTGGCCGAGAGAACCTGAATCTTCTGAGTCGGTAGAAAGCGTTGACCACAGTGCTCCTCGCAACAAGGGCAAGGATAAGGGCGTTGGCATCGATCTTACCGGCCCAAGAGAGCCCCTGAATAACGAGAAGTTGTCCAGACTTCTCGAAATTTGGAAGAAACAGAGACTTGCGTATCCCGGCTGGGTGGTTTGTCCGAGAGAAAATCGCAGCGTACTGTGGTCTCTTACGAGAAACTGGATCCACGCTGTAACTGAAGCGGTTGATGGGTTGGAACTGCCCAAGAACTTGTTAATGTTGAGGGAACTCAACTGGAGACTCGATAAAGCCCTTGTTCCTCTACCGGGAATTGAAGATACAATATCCAGGGTCGTGACTCTGTTCAACCCCTTCCCAACATTGGTCCAGATGCCAGGATCACCGATTTCTCCGAATAATGCTCGCTACCCCGAAACTACCTGGGACGAGATAAGTGAGGCTTGGTTGGAATTGATCTTCGCCCTCATGAGAAATGCAAGGGAAGATGGTGACCAAGAGACTTTCATGAAATGGGTGGAACTGTTAAGACCCCTGGTTCCCAGGAAGCCGAGGTGGCAGATCCGATATTGGCAAGAGCATTGTCTGTTTCACATCGGTCACCTGAACTGGAAGACAGTCGTAGAAGACCTCAATAACTGGCCGAGCAGCTCCTTCAGCCCCATCGATGACATTAGACGCTCCGCCATTTTGGCAGAAATTGGTCAGAATGAACAAGCCCACAGGATTGTGCGCGACTCTCTCCTTAAAATTCGACGATCAATCAGTGCCGACCAAAATGATTGCTCCCTTATGTCCCAGGAAGGGTGGGGAATGCTTCTTGAAGCGCAGATCGCAGCCAACCGAGGGGGAAAGTTCCCCCCATTACCCGATCCGTATCACGGGCGGTGGGGAGAGCTGGCTGCCTTTCGCTGCAATCCCCGAACAGATCTCCAGATCACGACGTCGGAACTAGAGAGAGACCGCCCTGTTAGCCCTCCTGAGAAAGAGGAGAGGCTAATAGAAGGGCGTACAGTTGCAACATACCATATTGCTGCTCCATCCCAGTGGGAGCTGTGTCTCCCCGCGATGGCTTTCCTGAGGCAATTTGAGGATGGCGGCCAGCCAGTTAGCTGCGGTATCTTCGCCATCTCTAGCGAAGCAGTGGCAAACGCGGCAAAATGGATGTTCGTGCTCTCACCCATCCAGTCGGTCATGTTCCTGGTACGGAGTGGTAATCCAAAAGCAGTTCGAGATTGGTTCGACCGATTGAGGGCAGCTACACTCAGTGAAGAGACTGTCTGTAAGTTGCTATCTATTTTTATGGATTTTCTGAAGGCGTCTGTGAACCGATTCTTGGCTACCGGAAACCAAGCTGGGCAAGCAACATCGGCTTTTGCTATGCGAGTGACTTTACCGGTCCTGCACATACTTTCTGAGCTTTGCTTTCGCCTATCCATCGAAGATCGAGCAACAGTATTCGACCTTACCGTCGAAGTTTGCAAGGATCCAGCGTTTCCTAGCAGGTACTGGCTGCGGGACAGCGTGGGAAAACTTTTGAGGAGTCTTCTGGATTCGATGCCCTCCCGAGAAATACTTGACCGAATGAATATTCTGCTCGATTTTCCTATTCCTGATGCTAGCACGACGGGAGAAGCATTTCCCAGAGGCTGGGTAGAACCCTTCCAATTTCTGACGTGGGAACCGAATACTCAGGTCGCGCCGTCCGCTGATCTTTCCACTTGGCAAAATTCTATAAGGAATCTTCTCCGCGTAGCCGAAAGTGGCACCTCATTTCCGCGTACGCAAGCCGTCCAGAGACTTGAAAGACTTCGTGAGATCGGAGCCCTTACGCCAGACCAGATTGTAGCCCTGGGGGATGCCTTGTGGTCTCGGATTGATCCACGGTCGGGCCTGCCTTCGGACACTCTTTTTCTCAGCCACGCTTTCCTCACCCTGTCGGAACCTGTTCCTGGCCGAGCAAAGGAGACATTCAGAAAAAAGTTGTTGACACTAGACTTTCCACGCCTACTGGTTGCCGACGACAAGTCCACTGGGTGGTCTGTCGGCGGAAAGACTGTTCGGGAGAACTGGATAATTCCTGAGTTGCGCGAGGCAACAGCGAGATTGCTCCCGCTGGACGAAGAAAGCAATCAAAGGCTGGTAGATTGGACAGAGGAAGAGACCCTACAACTTCTTACCAAATCTGCCTCATGGTGGGACGAAAACAAAACGGACCTGCAAGACCCACTCGTTGTAAACGAACCCTCAATCCAGGACAGATTCCGAGGGGAGTTGTCTCAAATAGTTTCAATGTTCACGGAAATCGTTCTGCCGCGTCTCCCTAAACTTGCCACTGACTCGAAGGACGTTGCCTTGAGGGTGCTGGCGGAAATGGAGCACGAAGGTTTTTCCACCTCCTTGGCCGAGCCGATGACCTTGTACGCGAATCCAGATCGGTACGAGCAGGTCAGCCGAAAGATGCGGTTTGGACTCCTCGCCTCAGACGCGAATGAAGTAAGTAACTGCATACACGGCATCTTTATTTGGATATTGCATGGATCAAAAGGGGCCATCGCTGGACCTCCTGAAGATCTTTCCATCGAGTTGGCGAACATTGTTATTGCCAGACGGCAGCCGGGCCTTATCACCGCACTGGACAAAGTTTGCACGATTCTAAGGCGCATGCCACAAACCTTTCGCCAGGATCAGATACTTGCCCTGTGCGTGTCACTCGAATACCTCAAGACTGAGACGGAACTTCCGACAGATCCCGAAGCCTTCCGCCGTTTTGCAGCTCACCCCACAATAGCATTGGAGGATCGCCCTTCTTGTCGAGAACGGTCGGCCCGACTAGCCTACGCTATACACAGTCACCTCAAGAGAAATAATTTGGAGACACCGCCAGTGCTTTCTGAGTGGGAACAAATATGCCGGGTGGACCCATTTCCTGAGGTACGTTCGGCGTGGCCGGAATGACAGTTTTCAACCGGACCCTTGGGTGAAGAAACCGTTTCTCGAAGAAGAGTTATTTGCTGTGATTGAAACTGCTCTCAAAAATCGGGGGAGGATCTCATGATGAAACCTGACTCCCTGAGCCGATACAGGGGTTGCCTGCTGGGTCTGGCCGCGGGGGATGCTGTTGGAACCACCCTGGAGTTTCAACGACCGGGAACGTTCGAGCCCATCAATGACATGCTGGGGGGAGGACCATTCGGACTGAAGCCGGGAGAGTGGACGGATGACACGTCTATGGCTCTCTGTCTGGCTGAGAGCCTTGTGGAAAAGGAAGGCTTTGACCCAGTGGATCAGTTGGAAAGATACGCCCGATGGTACAGGCATGGGCATCTGAGTTCCACCGGCTCCTGCTTTGACATAGGAAACACGGTGAGGCAAGCCCTAGTCAAATTTGAGAAGACGAAAGAGCCTTACTGCGGTTCGACCGATCCTCGATCCGCCGGAAATGGTTCCATCATGAGATTGGCTCCGGTTCCACTTTTGTATGCCGGGAGCCCGAAACTTGCGCTAGAAAAATCTGCAGAAAGTTCACGGACGACTCACGGGGCTTTGGCTTGCGTTGATGCCTGCCGCTATATGGGTGTGCTGATCACGGGTGCTGTGTCAGGAGTGTCGAAGGACGAATTACTGTCAGCTCGGTACTGTCCCGTTGAAGGATGCTGGTCGGAGAATCCGCTGGTGAAGGAAATAGACGAAGTTGCCGCTGGTTCCTTCAAGTCCCTGGAACCACCGCTTATCAAAGGAACAGGGTATGTGGTGAAATCATTAGAAGCTGCGCTGTGGGCATTCTCCAAAACGAATTCCTTCAAGGAAGGGTGCTTGCTCGCTGTGAACCTTGGCGACGATGCGGACACCACTGGAGCTGTTTACGGTCAAATTGCCGGGGCATACTATGGCGAGGATGGAATTCCTCAGGGCTGGCGGGAGAAATTGGCACAACGATCTCTCCTTGAATCATTTGCTGATCGGCTCTTCGAGTTGAGCAAAAGAAGTCTCGCCTAATGACCAACAAGGAGTTGGAAACGTGAAGACCCATTTTCAAAAGCCTTTTGATCGCTCCTATTGGGTTGTCCCGGACAACTTACTGGCAGGCGCGTACCCTGGCTCCAAGGACGGTCAGGAAGCTCAGGAAAAGGTCAGCAGACTCGTCAACTGCGGCATCAGAAGAATTATTAACTTGATGGAAGAGCACGAGACCAACTATGGCAACGAACGATTCGTCCCGTACGAGGAACTCATCAACGCTGTCTCTGAACGCTTTGGAGTGACAGTCAAGGTGACTCGGCATCCTATTCGGGATCTCCACGTCCCTTCTGCAAGAAAAATGATTCAAATCTTGGACAGCATTGACCAATCCCTTGCCGAAGGTCTGCCTGTATATGTCCACTGCTGGGGAGGAGTGGGACGGACAGGCACCGTGGTCGGGTGCTACTTGATCCGGCACGGTTTGGCGACTCAAACAGACGTTTTGGATGGTATTGACTTCCTACGGCGAGAAGAATTCACGGCTCATCGACTGTCACCGGAAACCGGCGAACAACGGCGCATGGTTCAAAACTGGAAATTGGCGCAGTGATTTTTGACGGTTGGTGTCGGGAAAATTCCCTATTCAGACACTCGTACGGCTGGTGTTTTACCAGCACTTCCCGGACTGCTCTTGACATATTGTATGGTGTGGCAGTCGCAATGAATAATCGACAGATCGAAGCGATTAGGAATCGGCACCGCAAACGTGCAGCATTCGCCGCAATAGAGACCTCGAACCAGGTCAAGGCACTTCGTGGCAATTTCCACCATTGTCGTTCGTGGAAATTCCTTGGCAAATTCATTCTCGTGGGCCGGTAGTGCATTTCGAATTGCTGGCAAGTCGCGCAAGTCGTCCAGAAGTGCCGTGACGCCACCGAAATCACTGCTAAGCTGACGTCCGATCTTCTTCAGTGTGCTTGAAAATGGTTCCCATATCTCGCTGATCGTGTATTGCTCACCCGGTTTGGCTGGAACAGAAAGACTGTAAGCGTACCGGCACTCAGCCAGCCACTCATCCATCAGCGCCATCAACTGAAGGGCGATCTGCTTTGGGGGGGCCTCCAGCAGAGATTCCTCGACGAGCCGCATTGCTGACAGGTATTCTCCGAGTCTTGGACCGTCCTCCAGAGTCCATGCATTGATGGTAATCCTTTTGAGTCCTGGCAGAAGCCTGCTGCACCAGTAGGCAAATAGCCCGTTGTGAGTCAGGATTATGATTTGATGGTCTTTGAATTCATCTTTGAGCAGGTTAATAATCCGACGTGCGTGAGGCAGGTCGATGGACAGGATCACGTCATCGAGAACCATGAGCCGTGAGTCTCCGGCGAGGTCACCCCTATATCGTCTGAGTGCCAAGAAGACACAGATTCCCAAGGTATCCAGATGTCCATCTGAATATACCCACTTGGGATCCGAGACTTCCCTTCCTGCAAACTTACCTTGGACAAACGCAGTGCCTTTGGCGTGGCGCTGAATCTTCACGGAAGGCGGACCCGTTGCCTCATGAGGTTCATCGGGCGGATGGATAATCTCGTAATACTCTGCAACTGTCGATGAGATCAGTTCCAGCGTGTCCCTCGCAACATCTTGTCGTGCCCTCCGCAATGCTTCCGATATTTTCTTAGCAATTTCAGTCCTCATCGCGAGCCTTGTTACTTCATTTTCAAGCTTGAGTAGAGAGTCGCGCTTTGCCCCCATATCCTCCATCAGACTGGCGAAGACTCGTAGATCGCCCAACGAAGAAGAAGCAGGCAGTGCATCCAGCTCCTTCTTCACCTTGGCGCTCGTGGTATTTGAGACCGCTTTCATCCAGTTGAGCATTTTGTCTGAACCGACTGCCAATATCTGTGCGAGCAGTTTGACGTTTTCGGTCTGATCCACATCCGCCAAGAGATCAAGACCAGGGGGTATCGAGTGGGATTCGACCAGTTCCGAGAAATCATTGAGTTTCAAATTTTCCTTAATCTTCGAGCAAGTTGACGCGAATTGCGAGAGGGCACTGCGCCAGGTCACCAGCGCCGAACGAACCTTTTTCTCTGCCTCCTGATAGGACTTCAATTTCTGTAAACGGCTTATCAGTTCTTCGAGAATTTGCTCCCGGTCAATGACGTTGCGGCAGACTGGACACACTCCGATAGACGATGCCTCCAGGTGGAGTCGAGCATGAGAGAGTAAATCTGATATAGGAGCATCCACCGTTGATTCTTTTTGCTGCTCGCACTGCTGGTGCAAGTTGTCTATGTTGGGGAGAAGTTTCGACAAATGCCTTTCCTCAAAGTCCTTGACCAGATTTCCTGTTTCGGTAAGGATGGATCGGTTTTTCTCCAACTGATCGCCCTCGGACAGTCCTCTTGCACTCTGTCCGGCAGTCTCCAGATCCTCCCATCCCCGGTTTTCCCTAGCGTCCAAAACCGAGATCTTGGAGCCATATCGCAAACAAGAACCCTCTAAGTCTCCCCATTTACTGACCTTTGAGCGAAAAAGCTGTGGAAGCCTGTCTGAAAAAGAACGCAATGAGCTTTCGAGCTGATTTCTTGACGTGGTTAGCCCTGATTCACAACGGTCAACTGCGTCCCGATACTTGTTAGCGATCTCGTCGATGTCTGTGAGATCGAGAAAAGTTTCAAGGTAGGTGAAACGGTCCGCGGGACGGGACAACAAAAAGGTGAGGATCTCCGACCTTCTGAGGAACGGGTTACCCTTGACACACGCACGCTGAAAAGCTGTTCCCGCGTCGTCGGCTGAAAGAGATTCAGTGGACACTTCCAAAAATCCCGAATTCGTCAAAGTCACTTTAATTCCTGGACTTTCAACGGGTTCAAGAACGTGGCGGCGATAGCTACCTTCATCAGAAAACGGTTCAGCGTCCGTGGGTGCCTCGGTCCCTAGCAAAGCCCAGCGGAGGGCTCTCTCTATCGAGGATTTTCCTGTCCCGTTGTCTCCATGAATCAGCAGCGATTTCCCATTAAGCGCAACGATTATCTCTTTGCGAATTCCTCTGACGCCCTTGACACTTATCTCAGCTATTGGCATGACCGTCTGCTTTCTTCACGGACTTCTCGACTTTATCCAGCACTTCATCCACGTCATCAAAGGTGCCGGTCTCGATGGCACCTCGGATTACTTGCACGGCTTCCGAGGGAAGTTCTGTTTCGAGAATGGACAAGATTTTGCTGAACACTTCTTCAGTCGTGTCCGAATAGGCTGTCATCCCGTCAAGCCTCTCTTTCAAATCTTTGACAGCAAGATCTTCAATTCCCATCTCTTCCAGCTTCTGGGCAATTCCTCTCACGTAGTCAATACACGTACCGCTCTCTCCCTCAGCGATCCTGACTATCTCTGCTAATTTGTCGATGTCTTTCTCAGCAATGATATTCTTGCCCACATAGAAGGGTACAAAAGCAGTTGTGCTCGTTCCGTCCTCGGTCTCGACGGTGGCCTCACGATATTCAAACCCCTTTCCTTCGCGGCCTTTGAGATAACTCATAACTTCATCTGATTTCTCAAGAGGGAACTCGAACAGAACCCCCTCACAGCAGGAACCGGCGTCGTCCGGTTCCAGATTCAAAGTCAGTCCAGGCCGGTTCTTGGTCCCCCAGTTCTTAACTGATAATTTGTTGAACGAGCGACGTAAGCCCTTGAGTGTAGCCTTGGTTTTGCTCTTGCAGCCCCAGGACTGCTCCCAACCGTCCCACATGAGAGATCCATATCCAAAAACCCTCATAAGACCTCCCCTCATTTTCCCGGTTCACCCGAAGAAGCCCGGCAAGAGTCGTGATCTAGGAACCTTCCCAGACGTTTCAAATACAGGTATTATCGCAAGTCCCACCGCGATGCAAAGTCAATCTTGCCTGTGATCAGGCTCTTCACGAAGGGCACCGCCTCTGCTTAAGATACCCCCTATTTCCCCTTCACTCCGACAGGTGTAGGTGCATTAAGGTCCCGAATTGCTGACAGATCAGGTCCCAACCCTTCGAGCAGTCGCAAACAAAAGCTAAAGCAGCTTAGTTAGCTCATCCGTGCTGATTCCCATCTGTTTTAGTATCGCTGCCAGAGTTCCAGGCTTTATGCGCCCCCTGGGGATAGTCGTCACCAACCCTGATTCGCTATGAACCAACAGGTGCTTCTTTCCTTCCTTGATCCGGTAGCCGAGCTTGAGAGCGACCTTCTTCAACTGCTTGGCGGTGAGGTTCATCTTGCCTGGACTCTGCTGTTCCCCAGTTCCACCTCAGCCTCCAAGCAAAGCTCGATGGCATCTGCGAGATTGTCCAGGGCCTCTTGAATCGTCTCTCCCTGAGAAATCGCTGCTGGAATTTCTTTACAGGTTATAGTGTATCCGCCGTCTTCCAAGTCCGGCTTCAATACCGCAGTGAATTCTCTTTCACCTACAAACACCTTCTCCTCTCTGGGAACCTCCAGATTCTTGATCGAGCCCTTGAGTCCGTCGATCAGCTCGCCGAGGGCGAAAGAGAATACGAATTGTCCTTTCAAGGCATCGAGGATGACCTGGGGGTCCACCGTCAAAACGAAGAGGTCAACGCCATTGGTAAGGAAACGGAGTTCAGCCAAAGGGGCCTTTACGTCCGGGAAATTTTTTCTCAGGTATTCCAGAGCCTTTCTTATCTTCTGGAGGCTGATGCCTTCTTCCCGGAGCCGTTTTGCCACCTTGAGCTGGACCAGATCCTTGAACGAGTATTCCCTTCGGGAGCCTTTTCCTGCTCCGATCTTCATCGAGGGCCGAACAATTCCAGTTCTATCCCAGTGCTGGAGCTGCATCCGGGACACCCCGGTTATGTCTTTGACCACCTTAGCTCCGAATCCCGTGACCATAGCCCACCTCCTGAGTAGCGTACTAATATGTTTATAAGCATTTTGATTGGTAGTCAAGAGGGAATTTAAGAGGGAGAGAAAGATTCGGACGGCTCAGCGAACAGTCTCAGTCCTGAGCAACCGTCCACTCGGATCTCGTATCTCAATGCGGTTCCCCCGTCTGACGCGCTTCTCGATCAGCTTGCCCTGAGGGTCCCTGACTACGGTGGTGTCCCCGTCTGTCTTTTCAGTCCTGATCAATTTGCCGCTACGGTCTCTCACGCTGACGGTTTCTCCAAATGCAGGGAAAATGAAGAGGAAAAAGACAGCAAGGACGAGAAGAATCCGTGTCATGATGGCCCTTCCTCAGAAGAGAAGCGAGGCTGATGCTTGTGGCTGCGAGTTTGCCAGTCGAATTAGCGGTGACTCTGATTCCATATTACCAGTTTTCGCCGCGTGGAGAAAATTGGTAAAAGATCGGAAGCCCTTACCACCGCCCCCCGGATTATGGTCAAAGGACGCTTCAGGACAGAGTGGCAGCGGGAAATTTCTTAGGTGGGCATTACAGGTGCTGTTGAAAATATAAGGGCTCTGCGCTGGGGCAATCGAGGGCAGATCATCTTGTACTTCACGTCTAAAGAGCTTTATCAAAAGAGTTCCTTGCCTTCTTTCGTAGGGAACGGCCAGCTTGAAAAATTCGCTGACCGGAAAAAAGACCTTTAAGCGTGTTAAACCAAGGCGTTAAACCTCTCAGGGCAGGTGCGGCGCATGGCAAATAGGTGCTAGGGGTACAAAAAGTACTTGACATAGGTTCTACAAGTATGATATGTTTATTGACAGAGTGGGTAATGTGTAAGAAATTGAACTTTGAAGGAGATGGAACATGGCAATACAGGTCCTAATAGACGACAAGCATCGTCACCGAGGGGACACCTACGTCAGCATCAATCCGAAGTTGAACCGTCTCCTATTATATAAAAAGGCTTACGAGGACATGAAGAAGGCTCATGGCAAGGACATCGATCATGTCCTGGTCCTTTGGGACGATGAACGTCCGCACTTGTTTTGGATTCAGCCTTGTGAGGCCGACATAGAGGGAGCCCGAAAGTTGGATACGCCAAGTGAAAATACGCGCACCCTCTCGATCAGGATGCTCCTCCAAAAATTAGGTTGGAAAAAAGACAGAGGAACCGTGAGGCTGCCTCTCGATTGGGATAAGGATCAGAAGGCGGCGATCATAGACACGATCAAGGCCGAAGAGGCACCCGGATCAGGACGTAAGAAAAGCAAATAGGGAGAAGAACCGAACAGAAGAGGTTGGATTACCGACATTGATTGTGATCCACCCTCTGACAAAAAAATAGACCTTGCGCCGATTTGAAGCACACAGCTTGCTGGGCGCAGAAGAAATACAGGCTAAAGCGTGCATGGACCCGTCCAGCCGCTAGGCTTGGCGGGTTTTTTGATGGGTTTTTCAAGGGACGCCGGTGATTGACCGGCGCAAAGGGTTACAGAGGGAGTTCCCAGTGATAAACGAGGCAACAAACATAATCTCCAACTCGATGGAGACTCCTGTTGCCCGGGAGCGCGCTGGGATCGGATGCCACGCGGCGGGTCAGGCCCACCATTCCTCTTGTTTCAATGAGGGTGAGAAGCCATGACCATCCTCCAACCAGAAGAAATAGCTCTAAGATTGAAAAAATCCAAGCGCTGGGTCTATGATAACGGTGCGGCACTTGGCGGGACAAAAATTGGTGGAAGTTGGTTTTTCACTGAGGAGGGCTTAGAACATGCCATCTTGGGACCCATCGAGAAAAATGTGGCGAGCGCAGGTCAAAAGCGAAGGCCAGCGTCACCGATCCGACTTCCCCACCAAGCGAGAGGCAATCGCCTGGGAAGTGGAAAAGCGCAAGGAACTGGAAAAGGCGGAACAGACAGCGACGCCGACCGGCATGGACTTGGCGACTTTTTCCAATAAATACCTGGATTATGCCCTACTGCATTATGTAGATAAAACTTATAAGAATAAGAAACGAGTATGTCATAGGGCTTTAGAACATATTGGCAATCTCCCTCTTGACCAGGTGACTCCAGAGCTTGTTGACAAATATTTGACCGAACAAGCAAAGTCCCGCTCCAAAGCAGGGTACAACGAGGATTACAAGCATCTCAGAGCGATGTGGGAGTGGGGAATCAGGGTGTTGCGTTTGTCCATCAGTAACCCGATTATCGACCTCAAACCACTTCCCACGTGTCGAATTCCCCAATATACACCTCCTACGGAAGATATTCTCCGGGTGATTGCCGTCGCAAACCGAGAGGAGTTAGTCTTCCTGAATTGCTATCTTCAAACTGGCGCTCGGAGGGGCGAGATTTTCAAGTGGACCTGGATCGAGGATATAAATTTCGACAAAAGAGAAGTGCGACTGACAACACGAAAGACCAAGGATGGCTCAACTGACTCTCAATGGCTGCCGATGAGCGATGCCCTGTATGAAGATCTTTGGTGGTGGTGGAAGAATCGTCCGATCAAAGACACGCCTTATGTTTTCGTTTCAACGTCGAACCGGCATTACGGAAAGCCTTTTACAACGAGACGCCGTTTCATGAAGGGCCTTTGTAAGAGAGCTGGAGTTAAACCATTCGAGTTTCATGCGCTTCGACGCTATGTGGCCTCGGTCCTTGCCGATACGCATAAGGTATCTGCAAAGACAATCCAAAGGATTCTCAGGCACAAAAGCGTGCGGACCACAGAGATCTACATCCAGAATATTAATCACGACCTGGGGGCGACGATGAATCTACTTTCAGGAAAAGGTCCCCAAGACGGGTCCCCAAAGGAGGATGCGAAGTAGGTAAGTATTGGTAGTCCCAAGGGGTTTCGAACCCCTGTCTCCGCCGTGAGAGGGCGGTGTCCTAGGCCTCTAGACGATGGGACCATGATATTTCTTATAAGGGAGAGAGCGTCACTTGTCAAGCAGACTCCGGCGTCAGGATTCACCGCAAAGGACGCTGAGAACGCAGACAAGAATAAGGCCATGTAACGGCCTATAACGAGATGGGCGGGTTTGA
>Ga0247841_10004255_pt1 | contig 24927 bp, 18 predicted proteins | sample LaCruzMarch2015__2_FD_192410 | JGI IMG/M metagenome (GOLD analysis project Ga0247841, IMG submission 192410) | Freshwater microbial communities from meromictic Lake La Cruz, Castile-La Mancha, Spain - LaCruzMarch2015_18m | ecosystem: Environmental > Aquatic > Freshwater > Lake | place: Spain... | reverse complement strand
TTTCTGCGCATATTTTTTACTTTCTATTACCTTGGTTAGTTTAGCCTGGTTACTGCTGACCTACTTTACGGCGCATCTGCAGTTATCCAGAAAAATGATTAGCCGGGTTACGGAGGATGACCAATTAGAAGTATCCGCGCAGATTCGTAACCTAAGTTTTTTACCGGTCTTTAATTTTGTTTTAGAGGATAATTTTTCTGGCACGCCAAAGAATCAAGAAAAGAAAAGTTTTTTTGTAAGCTACCTGGGCTTAAAATCTTTTTGTGTAATTAACTATGATTACCTTTGTTTTAAGAGAGGTGAATATAAACTGGGGCCTTTTGTAGTTTATTTTTTTGACCCTTTTAACCTTTTTTTCTTTAAACGCATTTTTTATGTTTATTCCAGCGTAGTGGTTTATCCTCAAATATTTAAAATCGAAAAGTTTCCGGCTTTGACCAGAAGTGTTCTGCCCTGGTTTGGGATTGAGACGGCGCGTTCCAGCGGTGATGACGATGAATTTTATGGTGTGCGGGAGTATAAGGACGGCGAATCGGTAAAGAAAATCCATTGGATCTCTAGCGCCCGTAAAAATAAGTTAATTGTAAAACAATTTCAGTTGCAGAGTTTTTTTGGGACGACGATTATTTTTAACCTGGAGAAAGCCGAAAACTTGGGCGAAGGTAAAGAATCCGTAGCGGAGTATATTATTAAAATTGCCGCCAGCGTGGCGCATTACCTTACTGAAAAGGGGGTTTCCATAGAACTTCTGGCGCATGTTGGCGAGATTGTTCATTTGCCTTTTAATAAGGGCCAGGAGCACTTAGAGAGCATACTCAGAGTATTAGCTGTAGCCCAGGCAGAAAGCAGAATTAGCTTTAGGGAAGCCTTTGAGGAGTTTGCCCGCTATATTCCCAATGATTCCAGTTTAGTGGCGGTGATCTCCGATCAGGATTATGTGGACCTTCCGCGTGTGTTATCTTTATATGGCCGGGGTGTGTCTTTAATTCCTTTAATTGTGGTCTCGGATACTTTTTTGCCGGATGCCGATAAGAAAAAAATTACCCGTCAGGCGAAAATCAAGGTTTCGAATTTAGTCAATATGCATGCAAAGTTTTTTTCGCAGGGAGATAATTTATCAGAGGTATTTATTTAGGTGACTACTGAGATGACACAGAAAGACAAAAATTTATTTACAAAACTAGGTTTGACGTTTTTGCTTTTAATTACGGCGGTTTTTTTGTTAAAGCCTGCGGTTTTTTGGCAATACCAGCTGTTTCTAATCGGCGGCTTGCTTGTCGGTTTTGCTTTTAGTTGGTATAACCGCAATGGAGCATTCGAAGGTATAAAATATCTTACGGACGCGGCTATTTTAATTACCGTCGCTTGGATTGGCTACCGGATATTTAAATCTACTTTTTTATATAAAGAAATAATTGCCGTACTTATTCAAGGCGTTATTGTTTTGGAGATTATTTTTAGTTTTAATTTTAATCTTCCGGGAAAAGCAGCTTATCTTTGGATCTTAAGCCTGGTTGTTTTTATGGTTTCTCCGGTTTTTGCTGTTGGCAACAGTATTTTTTTATCGATAGTATACTTATTAGTTTGGCTGGCGGTATTGCGTTTTGGATTTGCCGGATTTTCACAGCCTTTCAAAGAAAAAGATTCGCGGCGTTATTATTCTCTGGCTACAGCACTGGTTTGTTTTCTGGTGGTTTTACTTTTGGCGTGGTTTATCTCGGCCAATGTTTATTTGGGGAGAATTAAGAAGGGAATGTTTTTTTTAGATGAAGATCAGCAAGAGATTGGTTCAGATGGCGGCAGAGAATCTAATCAGGCGGATAAGTTTTTTAGTTTGCAGGATGATTTACAGAATAAATTAACCGGCCTGTCCTTAAAATTGGATACATATGAAAAGAGGCGTCAACTTATCTATTTGTTCTCGGAGTTGGTAAAAGAAACGATTAAGACCTTGGAGGTGGATAAGGCAGAGACGGGTTTAATCGATATTTTAAAACGTGAAGGTGCCGGCTTAGATGGCGCGGCAGAAGCAGTTACGCTTACTAAAGGGTATCTGGATAGGAAGAATTATCTGAATTTACAGAAGAATAAAGAAGGTATTTTGGATGCGCTCAAGAATTATCCCTTGGGTATTATCGATAAGATTAAAATTATCAGTTTGGCAAATAAAGTTCAGGAAAGTAATTCCTACCAGCAGCTACAAGAAAATAGTCAGGCGCTCCAAACAGCAATTCAAAGCGCGCTTTTAAGTAAAAACGTTCAGAAAGACCTTAAGCAGCTTGCGCGTAACCTTTTTAATCTAAAGGCTTTTGAGCTTTACCGCCGTAAGATCCGAGGTTTAGAGCAAAGGGCTCCATCACTTGATGAAGAAACCGAAAAGAATATCGCGGAGGTTATTTCAGATATTAAGCATACGCAAGGAATAAATGATTTTAAGCAAACCGCTCAAAAAATCCGCCAACTGAAAAATGATTCGCCTATCTTAGAGCAAAAATCAGGAAAAGAAGTGCTGAAAAGCTTGGATGAAGTATTGCGTATAAAATTAGATTTGTTTTTTGCGGAGAAATCAGAAAAGGTAAGAGAAGATGCTTCCCAGAAGCAGGATTTAGGCTCTTCAGCGGAAGAGTTTGACAAGAAGATGGATGAGGTTGGAAAATCCCAAAATTATCAGGAGTTTATCAAAGAGTTTTCGGGCCTTAATCAGCAGAACAAAGATTATAATTTGGGGGTGGCGAAGGGGTTAGGCGAAATGTTGGATTTAAAAACAGAGTCTTTTAAGCAGATTGAGAAAAATAAATTAGATGATTTAATCGACAAAAATATTTCTGCTAGTGTAAAAAAAGAAATGCTTGAGGCAGCCGAGACAATGGAAGAACAAGAGAACTCCCGGGATTTAGAGAGAGAGTTAGGCCAGTTGGTGAGCAGAATTAGAGAGTTAGAAAAAAAGGATAATCTTTCTTCGGAAAGCGTAGCGGAACTACTTAAGGTTGCCGCGGATCTTAAAAATTTACTGGATGCCCAGCTTCAGGCAGAGTCAGAATTGAATAAGGAGGAGATTTCGGAAAAAAGCTTTCGAAAATCTGATTATTTGGAGCAATTACAGCAGGCTATTGAAGGCTCTTCTTTAAATAGTCGGGAAAAACAGATGCTTAAGGCTTTATTAGAGCAGTTGGCTAAGGTGCAGAGTTTATCGCAATTAGAAGACCTCAAAGACGCTTTAGAAAATAAAGTTTCTTCTTTAAAGCAGCAAAAAGCATCCGCTGTCGAGCTAAACAAAATAAATAAAAAATTTAAGCAGGCAGCTGAGATTAAGCAGCAGTTTCTGATGAGTAGGGCTTTAGCGGATATCTCAGAAAAAATAGAAAAATTAAGCCTGCAGGATGCAAAAAAAGCCCAGGCTTTAAAAGAAAAGTTAGAGCAGCTACGTAAGGATAGTGCTCCTGAGGAAGTTGAGAAAAATATTTTAGATTTAAATAATATTTTAAATAGTGAAAGCACGCAGGAAAATTCGGAGAGCACGCTAGGCCAAAAGGATAAGCAGCAGTGGAAAATTTATATTTTATCTTCTTCGTTAATTGTTTCTCCGGGAGCAACTTTACCTTTAAAAGTCATTGCTGTTTATAAAAATAAATATATTAAGGAGTTAACTAGTGATCTGGAATGGTTCTCAACGCAGCCGCAGGTAGCTTGGGTAGATGACTTAAATTTTCTGCATCCTTTAGCTAAAGGTAAAACAAAAATAAGCGCCGTTTATAAAGGGGTAGCGAGTAAAGATACTGAAGTTAATGTGGTTGAGAATATAGACAGCCAAACCGTACGGACAATCAAGCGGGAGCTGGTACAATAAGCTTATGAAAAAGATAAAATCCGTAGTTATTTTATTAACGGCAATAGTATTTTTATGCCCGGCGCTCGTATTGGCAATTGCGCCATATCGGGAGATTAATACCAGCCGGGGGAAAGTGATTATCGGCTTGGACAGGGATAAAGCGTATCAGCTGTTCGGTACTCCTACTGCTCAGGGTGATACCCTCTGGTATTATGCTGCTCCTGTAGGATTTTTTGTTAATTTTTCTGAAATTCCCAGTATACTTTTGTATCCGGATTCCTATCAGGCCGTTGTGGATGTGCCTTTAGAGTTTAAGGCCTTTTTGAGTTTGCCAGATTCCGGGATACGGGAGATTACTAAAGAGGTGCAATTAGTATTTGATCGGCCAGAGTGTGCTAAGCTTGCGGGGCCGGGGGTGATTATTCCAAAGAAAGCCGGAGAATATTCGGCATTAGCCATATATAAGGAGGTGCTTAGTAATCCGCTTTATCTACAGATTAAAGAGCCTAATGAAGGTGAACAAAAAGAGAAGGAAAAATTATTAAGCATAGATCTTTTGCCTTACCGGCCGCTGGTATCGGTTAAAGGGACGGTTGATTTTTTAGCCTTGGGCACATTCTTTAATAATGATTTAAATGAATATTCGGTAAGAGATATAAGCCAAGAGGCAGCCTGGTCTACGCGTTTGCGGCCGAATCTGACCTGGAACAAGCAAGCAAACAATCAGTTATATTTTCCGGAGAATGGCCAGGCAGAAGTTTTGTCTAAATATAAAGAAACAAATAGTTTCCTCCAGCGCGTAGAGATTAAAGGGCAAGTAGATTTCGGGGTAAAAAGATTAAAACATATTCTCGTTTTACCTGAGGTTATGATTGTGTTGCTTGATAGCCATCTGAATTTGAAAGCTTTCGGTACTTATTCCGATAATAGTGTTGCAGAGTTAACTGCGCAAGTTAAATGGAAGATCGCTGACCCGGATATATTAGAGCCGGATAAAAACGGATATTTATTTTGCAAATCTGAAGGGGTTACTGAAGTAACCGCAACTAAGGATGGCGTGGAAGGCCTGCCGATTAAGATCGTGGTGGTAAATAAAAGTGCTTATTTTTTCAATGCCGGAGCAATCGTTAATCCCTATCAAGATAATACTCCGGATCGGAATACTTTAGGGCAGATTAAGGATGATGTTGAAAAATTAAAAGAGAAATTTTCGTTAAAGAAAAAAGAACTTAAAGATATTAAGATCGCTCCTAAATTATTGGAATTAGGTTCAGGGGAAGAAGGGAAGTTTTCGGCTACTGGAAATTATAATGATGGCAGCTCAAGCGATTTGACTATTCTGGGTAATTGGGTCCCTCTGGATAAAGGCATAGCTACTGTATCAGGCGGAAATGTCGCTAGTGTTTCTGTGGGGCAGACTAATGTGTATGTGGAGTTTAAAGGGGTGCGCAGTGAATACGCTGCCGTGGTGGTGGGAGGGCCGAAGTTAGTTTCGCTTGAATTGACTCCGCAGAGTTTAAAGATTTCCAGAGACGGTAAAGCTAATCTTAAGGTGCAGGGAAATTATTATGATCATTCACAGCGGGATCTTACGGAGCAAGTTAGCTGGGGTGTAGAGGGGCCGGTGGTAGCAAAAATAGAAAAAGGAGTTTTGCGCCCTTTAAGGTTCGGTCAGTCTAAAGTCTATGCGGAATATTCTCATTTAAAGAGCAATACCGCTAGTATTGATGTAGTTTTAACTTTAGGCTGGTTGTTTTGGTTATTGGCGAAAATTATTCTGGTTTTGTTGTTGGGGGTCTCTTGCGTAGCCTTTATATTATATTTATTGGCACAGAATAAAAGAAGGAAACTCCAATTATTAAAGGATCAGCCGCGTGAGTTTATTTTAGGATTACATGAAAATGCCGCACGATTAATTACTATTTTTGGCCTGCGCTATGATGATTATACTTTTCCGCTTTTCTATGCCGAGCTTGCCAAGCAAAAGTTTTTAGTTGAAAATAATGTTTTTTTAAATTTCTCCATAAAGTTTGAGGAAGCTAAATACAGCCAACATCTTTTACAGGATAGCGATGTGGCGGCGGCGGTAAATGATTACAATATTTTTTTTGAGAAATTATGTAAAAATCAAAAGCGCGCGCTTTCTTTTTATAGATATTGCCTGGCATTAATACATTGCCGGCCGATTTTTATTCTTTCGGTAGCGCAGGTTAGCGGCGTAAAAAAAGGCAATTGATAAACAATGGGGGAGTTTTAAAGAAATGATCGATAAACAAGAAAAGATTAATAACCTGAAATATTCTAAAGAAGAAATTCAGGAATCGATTACTTTGCTTAAGGATTTAGTTGCCGATAGCCAGCAGTTGGCTTCTTTGCCTAGAGAGCAAAGAATTGAGTTGATTACGGTTACCGGACAGCTTTCACGCCCGAACCGCGATGAAATCAATAAACGCAAAAGAGACTGCCAACGGATTAAGAAACAAAGAGTCGCAAGTTTTGACCGTTCTGTGCGGGCGGCTACCGGTATTCGTAGCGCCCGTCAGGCAGCGGTATTTTCCGCGCCTGCGCAGATTACCGGTTTAGAGGGGGATTTAAAGAAGGAGCGGCCGGAATTAATGACTCCCCGGGCTTGTTATATCTGTAAAACTGAATTTAAGCGGCTGCATTTTTTTTATGACGCACTTTGTCCGCGTTGCGCGGATTTTAATTATAAAAAACGTTTTCAAACAGCTCCGCTTGATGGTCAGGTAGCTTTAATTACCGGTTCTCGCTTGAAAATCGGATACCAGGCGGCGCTGATGATGTTACGCGCGGGAGCGGAAGTTATTGCCACGACGCGTTTTCCGGTAGATTCTGCGTTACGCTATAGCGGTGAAGCGGATTATGCAAAGTGGAGCCAGCGGCTGCATATTTATGGATTAGACCTGCGGCATACGCCGAGTGTTGAGATTTTCTGTAATTTTGTTAATCAGGAATATGAGCGTTTGGATATCTTGATTAACAACGCGGCACAGACGGTAAGGCGGCCGCCGGGGTTTTACGCGCATTTAATCGACAAGGAAAATATAGATTTTAAAGATTTACCGGAAAAAGCGCGCCGATTGTTGGGGCCTTTCCAGGAGTGCAAGAAAAAACTTTTAGATATTTCAAGAAAGCAGTCGAAAACGGACCTAGCGCTTCCGATTGCCTGGAACCAAAAAGCTCCGGGTGTGGGCCTTTTCGCATCGGCTAAACTCTCGCAGATTCCTTATACTCATGATCAGGCTTTATCGGTGCAGGAAGTCTTTCCTCAAGGCAAGTTGGATGCGGATTTACAACAGGTAGACTTGCGCCAAACGAACAGCTGGCGGCTTTGTTTAGGCCAAATACCCACGGCGGAGATGATTGAAATTCAGCTGGTGAATGCGATTGCGCCTTTTGTATTATGTAATAAATTATCGGCGATGATGAAACGCCAAAACACCGGGCAAAAGCACATTGTGAATGTCTCAGCGATGGAAGGAAAGTTTTCGCGTTATATTAAGACGGAGCGCCATCCGCATACCAATATGGCTAAAGCAGCTTTAAATATGTTAACCCATACTTCAGCCATTGACTTGGCAAAAAGCGGAATTTTTATGAATTCTGTGGATACCGGATGGGTGACGGATGAGGATCCGGCGGCTCTTTCTCTGCGCAAACAAGAAAGGCATGATTTCCAGCCTCCCTTAGATATTGTTGATGGGGCAGCCAGGGTATGTGATCCGTTTTTTGACGGGATAAATACCGGCAAGCATTGGTGTGGTAAGTTTTTAAAAGATTATTTCCCGGTTGCCTGGTAAATTTAAATATACTTGATATAATCGAATATTAGATATATAATTATAATGGATTTATTTAACTTTACCTGTTCGATTTAAGAAACGAGCCTCTCCGTATTTTTTAGGATCAATACTTAAAAGGAAGAAAATTAATGAATACTGAATTTAAGGATTTATTTATCGGTGATTTGAAGATACAGGTACCGATTATTCAGGGCGGTATGGGTGTGCGTGTATCCTGCTCGTCTTTAGTTTCGGCGGTATCTAATGAAGGTGGCTTGGGTGTGATTGCGGCTGTGGGCTTAGGAGAGGAAGTTGGAGATGAGGATTTAAGTTACCCCGAACGCTCTTGTGTATCTTTTACCCGAAGTATCCGGCAGACCCGCCAGAAAACCAAAAACCCATTCGGCGTAAATATTATGTGTGTTTTAACTAACTATGAGGATTTGGTCAATGCCGCGCAGAATGAATCCGTGGACGTGATTATTTCCGGAGCGGGATTACCGCTGAGATTACCGGCTTTAATTAAAAATAGCAAAACTAAATTAATCCCGATTGTTTCATCAGCGCGGGCAGCGAGCATTATTTGCAGCACTTGGTTAAGGCGGTACAAACGCTTTCCGGATGCTTTAATCGTGGAGGGGCCTTTGGCCGGAGGGCATTTAGGATACAGCCTGGCGGAGCTTGAGGATAAGGAAAATTTTTCTTTAGAGAATATATTGGCCAAAGTTGTAACTGTTGCCCAGGGATTTCAAACCGGCTCGACTAAAATTCCGGTGATTGCCGCCGGTGGTATTTTTGACGGTAAAGATATTGTTAAGTTTATGCGTTTAGGCGCAAGCGGCGTGCAGATGGGCACGCGTTTTGTTTGCACGCATGAATGTGATGTGGCCCAGGAGTATAAAGAAGCATATCTTTCGGCCAAGCAGGAGGATATTGTGGTTATCCAGAGCCCGGTGGGGATGCCGGGCAGAGTTATTCGTAATGAATTTGTTAAACGCATAATTCAGGGTGCGCGTATTGATTTTGATTGCCAGTATCATTGTTTATACACCTGTGATCCGAAGAAGGTAAACTATTGCATTGCCAAAGCGTTGTTAAATGCCTCCCGGGGCCAGATGGATAAAGGCTTTGCGATGTGCGGAAGCAATGCTTACCGTATTAATAAAATAGTTTCAGTCAAAGAATTAATTTCTGAGTTGGTTGAGCAAACGCGAGCTATTTTACGTACTTGAAATTTAAATTTAAAAAAATCCTCGTTAAGCTTATTCGGCAACACAATAGCCCCCATGAGATCGCTTTAGGCGCCGGAATCGGGGCGTTTATCTCTGTCCTTCCGATTTACGGGTTACACACCGTTTTAGTAATTCTTGCGGCAATTATCGTACGCCCGGCAAATAAAATCGCGATTTTTTTAGGCACCAATCTTTCTCTTCCTCCAACCCTGCCTTTTATAACCTGGATCGGGTATGAAATTGGCCGCTTTCTTTTAAACAAAGATTTACCGCCTTTAAGCTGGGAATTCTTTAAGCATCTGACTTTTGGTAAAATCGCAAGTTTCTACGGGCCTTTATTTTTAGGTAGCATGGTTTTAGGTGTGATTTGTGCCGCAGTAGTTTATGGGCTTACTTTTTTTGTGGTGAAAAAGATAAAAGCGAAAAACCGTTATGACTCCGGAAGTAAAAATAAGGAAATTTCAAGCCCAAGATAGGGGCGCCGTCAGGCAAATTGCCCATGATACTGCTTTGATGGGGGAGCCTGCCTCTTTATTTTTCGAAGGGCAAGAGGTGATTAGTGATGCATTTAGCTTGTATTTTACAGATTATGAACCGGGTTCTTGTTTTGTAGCCGAGATCAACGATCAAGTTGTAGGCTATCTCATCGGCGCTAAAAATAAAATTGCTGCTGAAAGAGTATTGAATCGACAAATTGCCTTACCGCTATTTTTCAAGGCTTTAAAAAACGGTATTTTTTTAAGCATAAAGAACCTGGGTTTTATTTTTAGCTGCCTGGTGGATCTGCTTAAAAACGGGATGCATACTCCGGATTTTAATTCAGAGTATCCGGCCACTTTTCATTTAAATATTAAAGATGGATTCCGGGGCCGGGATATCGGCGCAAGGCTAGTCAATACCTATCTGGATTATCTTAAAATCGAAAGGGTTCCCGGAGTGCACTTAGCCACAATGTCGGATCGGGCGGCTAATTTTTTTGCCGCGCAGGGATTCCGACAACTATTTAAAGGAAAACGTTCTTACTTTAGGCGTGTATTGCATCGGGATGTGCCGCTTTATATTTTCGGTAAACAGCTATAGTAATTTTATCAACTTGATTTATAATATAGTTATGCGAAATAAAGGAACAAAGGAATACAGATGAAGTTAAAGGGTGTTTGTATTTTAGGCATTATTTTTTTCTTTGCCGGCTTGAGTAATCTTTATGCCGCCGAAGAGGTGCTTACTTGGGGGCAGTGTATTCAGGAGGCAGCTAAAAACCATCCGGATTTGATTGCTTCTCAACAGGTGGTTAAACAGTCGGAAGCCTCTAAACAGCAGACGGCGAGCGGTTTATTTCCTCAGGTTACTTCAAACCTAAGCGCGCAAACTTCCCAAAGCTCAGGCCAGGAGACAAATACCTATGGTTATGGAGTAACCGGCACGCAGCTTTTATTTGACGGGATTAAAACAATTAATAATGTAAACGCTGCTTCTGAGAATATTGCGGCCGCAAAACAGGGCTTTAGATTTACTTCGGTCAACGTGAGATTTAGTTTACGCAGCGCGTTTATTAATCTTTTAGAGGCCCAGGAGATGTTGCGGATTACCGAAGAAATTTATAATATCAGAAGAGGTAATTTAGAATTAATTGTCCTGCGTTATGAGTCGGGCTTAGAGCATAAAGGTGCGCTATTAACTGCGGAAGCGGATTTGGCAGAGGCGCAATACGGGATCTCGCAAACTAAAAGAGCGGTTCAGGTCGCGCAGAGAGAGATGGTTAAAGAAATGGGTAGAAAACATTTAACCCCGATGTATGTGCAGGGAGATTTTCAGGTAAAAGAAACCGCCCGGATGGAGCCGGATTTTGAGCAACTGGCAAAAAACAGCCCCAGTTTGCAAAAGCTTATTGCTCAAAAGCGTTCAGCAGAGTTTAGTTTAAAATCTGCCTATGCTAATTTTTATCCGGAAATTACCGGCAGCGCCGGAGCAAATCGCTCCGGTGATCATTGGAGCCCGCGGGATAAACAATGGGACTTAGGGGTTAGTTTGTCACTGCCGTTATTTGAAGGCGGCTTAAGAACAGCACAGGTTTCCGAGGCGCAAGCATTAGTTAGGCAGTTGCAAGAAAATCAGAGGAGCGCTTTAGATAGCGCTATCTTAACCCTACAGCAAACTTGGGCAATATTGCAGGATGCAGTCGAAGATGTTTCTGTGCAGAAAAAACTATTGATTGCTGCCCAGGAGCGCTCGAATATCGCTCAGGCGCAATATTCTATCGGGTTTGTTACTTTTGATAACTGGACGATTATTGAAGATAACCTGGTAAAAGCTAAACGTTATTATTTAGATGCTCAAGCGGCAGCCTTATTGGCTGAAGCGAAGTGGATCCAGGCGAAAGGAGAAGTTTTAGAATATGAATAAAAAATTAAAAATAATTTTAGTTATCGCGGGAGTTTTAATTGTGGGCGTATTTGTGGTTTTCAAGCTTAAACCAAAAGCGAATACGGATGATCTGATTAAAGAAGTTATGGTTACCCGGGGGACAATTCAAACGATTATTTCAACTACCGGAACGATTTTACCTAAAAATCGCCTGGAGGTTAGGCCGCCGGTGAACGGGCGGATTGAGAGTGTTTTAGTTAAAGAAGGCCAACAGGTTAAGGTTGGCCAGACTTTGGCTTGGATGAGCTCAACCGAAAGAGCAGCGCTTTTAGATGCTGCTCGCGGGCAAGGAGAAGAAAAGTTAAAATATTGGCAAGAGACTTATAAGCCGATTGCTTTATTAGCGCCGATTGATTCTGAGGTAATTGTTGCTACCACGCAACCCGGGCAAACCGTGACCACCGTGGATGCGGTGATTGTTTTATCGGATACGCTGATTGGACGAGCGCAGGTGGATGAAACAGATATCCGGAAAATAAAATTGGGGCAAAAAGCGCAGATTATACTGGATGCCTATCCGGATACCAAAATTAACGCCGTAGTTGAACATATGTATTACGAATCTCAAACGGTAAATAATGTTACTATCTATGAAGTGGATCTTGTTCCGGAAAGTATCCCGGATTTTTTTCGTTCCGGAATGAATACTACGATAAATTTTATCGAAAGCAGTAAGGACAATATTTTACTTGTCCCGGCTGAAGCCGTGTATAAAGATAAAGAGGAAAGCTTTGTTTTAATTAAAAAAGAAGGCCAAACGGAATTAATACAGCAGCCGGTTAAACTGGGGATAACGGATGATAAGTTTATTGAAATTATCTCCGGAGTAAACGAAAAAGATATACTGGTATTAAAAAATAAAAAATTCGTACTTCCTAAAAGCGATACCGGCAGCAGCCCGTTTACGCCGTTTGGCCAGAAAAAAACCGCAGCGGCTAAAAAATAATTCTGGAAATGATTGAAATAAAAAATATATCTAAAACTTATTCGATGGGCAAGGTAGAAGTTAAAGCCCTGGATAATCTCTCTTTAAAGATTTCTTCCGGAGAGTTTGTAGCGATTATGGGCGCTTCCGGAAGTGGTAAATCCACGTTGATGCATATTTTAGGCTTACTTGATCGCGTGGATTCTGGTACTTATTATTTAGGCGGTAAGGATATTACGCATCTTTCCGATGAAGAGCAGGCCCGTTTAAGAAATAGAATTATTGGTTTTGTTTTTCAGCAGTTTCATTTATTACCTCGGATGAGTGCTTTGGAAAATGCCGAACTTCCCTTAATTTATGCCGGGAAAAGGCATCTGGTGGCAAAGGCAAAAGAGGAGATTACCAAGGTAGGCCTGCTCGACAGGATCACGCATCGGCCTAACGAATTATCCGGAGGCCAGCAGCAGAGAGTGGCGATTGCCCGTTCTTTAGTTAACGATCCTTTAATTATTTTTGCGGATGAGCCAACGGGTAACCTGGATTCCAAAAGCAAAGTTGAGATAATCAACATTCTGCAGAAACTTAATCAAGAAGGGAAGACAATTGTTATTGTGACGCATGAACCGGAGATTGCCGCTTATTGTCATCGGGTGATTCAGATGCGCGATGGGGCAATTATTTCTGATCAGCGCAGGCAAGCAGAAATAAAAATATCGGAAGTAGTTTCAATTGAAGATAACTTAGTAAATGACATATTATCAAAGTCGCATAAAACACCCGGAGAAACCAAATTTCTGGATTATTTGCGTCAGGCGGTATCGGCGATGCTTTCGAATAAAATGCGCTCAATTCTTTCGATCTTGGGCATATTAATCGGGGTCTGTGCGGTAATCGCGATGTTGGCTTTAGGCCAGGGCGCTAAGGAATCAATTGAAAAACAGTTGGCATCCCTGGGGAGTAATCTTTTAGTCGTTCGGCCGGGTTCCTCGAAGATGCACGGAGTAGCGATGCAAGCGGGTACGGTAACGCGTTTTACTTTAGCGGATATCGCAATGATGGCTAAATTAACGGAAGTGGTCAAGAGTGTTAGCCCTTCGGTGACTGGACGCGGCCAAATGGTCTATGGAAACAACAATTGGAATACCATGGTGGAAGGAGTAGGCGCTGATTATGAGTCTATCCGTGCGGCATATCCGGCGGTAGGAAGATTTTTTACGGAGAGTGAAGTAAAAATGCGGGAAAAAGTTGTCCTACTGGGTACGACTGTTGCCAGGGAGTTATTTGGTGAAGCTAATCCAATCGGCCAAACCCTGAAAATAAATCTGCTTAATTTTAAAGTAATCGGTATCTTGCCGGCTAAGGGGGCGAATACTTTTCATGATCAGGATGATGTGGCGGTGATTCCGGTGACTACCGCGATGTTCAGGGTTTTTGGAAAAGAGTATGTCGATACGATTTATGTGGAAGCCAAAAACCCGGAGTCCATTAATGCGGCGCAAACAGCTTTAAGCGAACTGATTATTAAACAACGCCGGCTTAATGCTAAAGAGGCAGAAGATGCATTTCAAATTCGCAATATGTCGGATATTAAGGATACGTTGGAAACGACAACTAAAACTATGTCTATGTTGTTGGGGGCGATTGCGGGGATTTCGCTTTTAGTCGGCGGTATCGGTATTATGAATATTATGCTCGTTTCTGTAACTGAGCGAACTCGTGAAATTGGTTTGCGTAAGGCAGTCGGGGCAACAAATAAGGATATCATGGTGCAGTTTCTTATTGAAGCGATGTTAATGTCTTTTTTAGGGGGAGTTTTTGGCGTACTTTTAGGCTGGGCGGTGGCGACATTAATTACGGTTTTTGCCGGTTGGTCTGTAAAAGTTTCAATGTTTTCGGTGGTACTTTCTACTTCATTCTCGCTGGTCGTCGGCATACTTTTTGGGCTCTGGCCGGCGAAGAAGGCGGCCGCACTTGATCCTATCGAAGCATTGCGTTATGAATAAAAGGGGGACGTCCTGAAAAGGGACACCCTATAGAATGGGGTGTCCCCTGGCAGGACGTCCCCCTTATAAGCCATGAAAGTTTTAACTCAATTTGAAAGAAAGCCTCTTAAATTTGAGCATCCGGAATTTATTATCTCTTGCACTGATCCGGCTAATTTTAAGCCAATTTTCCGGGATATCGAACTGGCACTTAGCCGAGGGTATTATTTAGCCGGGTTTTTATCTTATGAAGCCGGATATTATTTTGAAAAAAAATTATATCAGGATAAACAGTATGATTTTCCGCTTATTTATTTAGGCGCGTATAAACATCTCCTTAAAGATAAAATTATTCAGCCTACTCCGGATTACCGCTTAGAAAACTTGCGTTTAAATATTACTCAGGAACAATATTCTTCAAATATAAATGCAATTCGTGATTATATTGCCAAAGGGGATGTCTATCAAATTACTTATTGTCTTAAACTGCTTTTTGAGTTTTACGGCGAGCCGCTCTCTTTGTATTATCAGCTTTTAAAGGAGCAGCCGGTGCCCTATCCCGCTTATATTCAGACCAATAAATTTTCGATCCTTTCTTTATCTCCGGAGCTGTTTATTAAGAAAAAATCCAGGCACTTGGTAACTAAACCGATGAAAGGAACATGGCCAAGGGGAAAAAGCATGTTTTCGGATCTAGTTGCGCCGTTACGTCTTAAGTATGACCGTAAGAATAGGGCGGAAAATGTAATGATTGCCGATCTTTTAAGGAATGATTTAGGAAGGTTAGGCCTGAATATTAAGGCACCTACGTTATTTGAAGTAGCCAGATATAAAACTCTTTGTCAGATGACCTCTACGGTTACGGCTAAGGTTAAGCAGGATATTTCGATTTATGAGCTTTTTGCGGCGATTTTTCCTTCCGGATCGGTCACCGGAGCTCCGAAGATCCGCGCTATGGAGATAATTAATGGATTGGAAAAAGAGCAACGCAGGATCTATACCGGAGCGATTGGCTATATCACCCCGGATAAAGATATATTTTTTAATATTCCGATTCGTACACTTTTAATTAATTGCCTGCCGGCCGGTCAGGCAGGCAAGCAAGCAGAGATGGGAATTGGCGGGGGAATAGTTTGGGATTCGACCCCGGCAGGAGAATGGGATGAGGGGTTGCTCAAGGCTAAATTTCTTACGAACCACTCCGGAGTGCCTTTCTCACCAGGTTAGAAGACTCCTTGACAAAATGGAATAAAGGGGTATAATAAACTAAAGTTTAGGAATTTTACGCCGCCAAGGACCTACAACTAACCTTTGCGGTTTTTTTGTTTTCTGCCGGCAGGCAGATGCGGAGGTGCAAGATTAAAAAAGTTAAGACTTCACTTAAAGGCAGGAAATGCAAATTTTTACATTGTAAGCATGTTTTAAGTATCTATAATCATGAGTTATATTGCCATGTCCATCTTGGCCTTTTAGCTTATGATGATAAACCTAAAGGAATGAAAGTAGCATGACGAATAAACAGTTAGGGTCAGATAAAATTCCGCAGCCGCCAACGGCGAATTTCTATGGAATGGGTATTGTTCCGAAGATTTTGGATATTTTGGAACGGATGAAGTTTAAGGTTCCTACGCCGATTCAGCAAAAAGCGATTCCTTTGGCATTGGAAGGGAAAGATATCGTGGGAATTGCTCAGACCGGAACCGGTAAAACGCATTCTTTTGCCATTCCGATGATTCAGCGTTTGGTGCAAAAAAAAGGTATTGGGTTAGTGCTTGCTCCGACGCGAGAATTGGCAATCCAGATTGATGAAGCTTGCCAAGAGATTGCGCGCGCTTTTGGTATGCGGACTGCTTGTTTGATTGGCGGGGCGCCGATGCCACCTCAGGTACAAGCTTTGCGCAGAGATCCTAGCGTGGTGATCGCTACGCCGGGGAGACTAATTGATCATATGTCGCAGTGGAATTTTCTGCCGGATAGCGTAACGATGCTGGTGTTGGATGAAGCGGATCGTATGTTGGATATGGGGTTTGCTCCGCAAATTGAGAAAATATTACGTTTTTTGCCTCGCGATAGGCAGACCATGCTTTTTTCAGCCACCATGCCCAAAGAAATTATGAATATCGCCACTAAATATATGAAATTACCTTTGAGCGTTGAAATTGCACCTTCCGGCACGACTGTCGAGAAGGTTACTCAGGAATTATTTATTATTAAGAAAGAATCTAAAACGCAGCTGCTTAAAAAGCTTTTGGGCCAATATCACGGTTCAGTATTATTATTTTCCCGCACGAAACATAATGCCAAGAAAATTGTCCGCTCGATTAGGGATATGGGGCATTCTGCTTCTGAAATACATTCCAATCGTTCTCTGGCTCAGCGCCGGGATGCTTTAGAAGGTTTTAAATCCGGTAAATATCGGGTGTTGGTGGCTACGGATATTGCTTCCCGCGGTATTGATGTTACCGGGATTGAATTGGTGCTTAATTATGATTTGCCCGAGGATGCGGAAAATTATGTACATCGTATCGGCCGCACTGCCCGCGCCGGGCATAAGGGGCATGCGATTTCTTTTGCTACTCCGGATCAGGGGCATGATGTGCGTGATATTGAAAAACTTATTAAAGCCAGTTTGCCGGTTTCAAAGCACGCGGAGCTTACTTTGGATAAATTTGGTGAGACGAGTCATCAGCCTGGTCGGCCTTCGGGTCGTCAAGGTGGCCATGGACAATCTAGGCATGGGCAGTCAAATTACGGTGGTCAGGCGAAAAAGCCTTTCAAATATCCTAAACCTAAGTTTTATCGTTAATTAATATAAATTATATCGGATACCCCCTTTCCCGATTAAGTTGGAAACTGTTTCCAGGCTAATCGGGAAAGGGGTATTTTTTTATCATTTTTCTTATAATCCTTGCTAAATAATCTTCTTTTTATTATAATAATAAAAAGAAATCAGTAAAAAGGAGACGTGTTGGCAGATAAAAGAATAATAATCTTTAGCGTTGTGTTTTTATCTGTATTTTTTATTTTTTTACCTGGTTTCTGCCAAGATAACTTAACTTCCCCGCCTGCCGAGCTTACCCTGACTAATGCAATTTTAATTGCTTTCCAGAATAACAAAGATATCCAGATGCAGGAGCAGGAGATTACGATTGCCAGCGCCAATATTTTAGGCGCTAAAAGCGTTTTCTTGCCTCAGATAAACCTACAAGGTTCCTATACTTACAATGATAAAGTGCTTAGCCCGAATATTTTCTCCGGGTATAAGAATGATAATCTCGCCAATATCGCGTTTAGCGAATCTATTTATAGCGGCGGAGCGAATACGGCTAATCTTCAACAGGCTAAGCTTTCTTTGGATATTCAACAGGAGACCTTGCGGGCGAAAAAATTAGACGTAGAATTTGATGCGCGCAGGCTTTATTACGGTCTTTTGTTAGCATATGAAACGGAGCGGATTGCCAAGGATGTTTTGTCACAAGCCATAGCGCATTACGAAGATGTAAAACGGATGTATGAACAGGGCACGGCTTCGCGTTTTGATCTTTTGCAATCCGGGGTGCAGGTCTCCTTACTTGAGCCGGATGTAGTTAAGGCAGGCAATGAGATTGATTTGTTAAAAGCCGAGTTAAATAAGCTTTTAGCGCGTAAAGTTGATTATCCGATAGGGACAAAAGAGAAACTCACATATACTTTCATAAAAATAGATGAAATTGAATTTTTAAAAAATGCTTATTTGGAGCGTCCGGAGATTAAATTAAAATCTTTAGGCGTGGATATTGATAAATGGGGTATTGCGATGGCTAAGTCCGGTTATCGCCCGCAGGTAGATTTTTTAGCCGGGTATTCTTATCGTTCAGATAACCTGGGCAATATGTTTAATGAAAAACAGAGAAATTGGAATGCCGGGATATCCGTAAATTTTCCGATTTTTGAGGGATTTTCAACTAAAGCTAAAGTGGATGCGGCGCGCGCGCGTTTTGCTCAAGCTAAAATTGATAAGGATAATTTAGTGGATCAGATCGCCGTAGAGGTGCGTAAGGCTTGCCTTAATTTGCAAGAATCCGAAACAATTATTAAATCTCAGAAAGATAATGTGGGGCAAGCGCGTGAGGCGCTCAGGATTTCCGAAGTCAGTTACGCAAATGGCGTGGCAATTAATTTAGATGTATTAGATGCCCAGGTGTCGCTGGCGCAGATCCAGGAAAATCTGGCTGCGGGAATCTATGATTATTTAATGGCGCAGGCTTATCTTGATCGCAGCACGGGTAAGTCTTTTATTACTAAGGAGACAAAACATGAAGAAAAAATTTAAATTAATTATTTTAATGTCCGGAATTGTTATTTTGGGTTTAGTTGCTGTTCTATATTTTGTAAAAATGGAACAAGCCCATCGGCCGCTGAAGGTCTCTGGAAACATCGAGGGGGATGATGTGCGCATATCTTTTCGCGTAGACGGCCAGATAACTGAGTTACTTACCGATGAAGGAAAAGTCGTTAAACAGGGCCAGACTGTCGCGCGTTTAAATACCGATGAATTAACCAAGGAAAGGGATAATGCTGCCGCTTCGCTTAAAGCTGCCGAGTTTGATTATGAATTGGCCAAGGTAGATTATCAAAGGTCAGAAAATTTACTTAAAGAAGGCGCAGTCTCGACACAGAAGAGAGACCAGGATAAAACAAAATATGATGCAAGTTCTGCCAGGGTTGAGCAGTTAAAAGCTTCTTTGGCATTGTCCGAAACCCGTCTTGGTTTTGCGGAATTAGCCTCTCCTCTGAATGGTTATATTTTAGTTAAAAGCAGTTTGGCCGGGGAAGTGGTTAAGTCGGGCACCCCGGTTTTTACGGCGGTGGATTTAAATAATATTTGGGTGACCGCTTATATCAATGAAAAAGACCTTGGCCGGGTAAAACTCAGCCAACAGGCAGATGTAACTACGGATACCTTCCCCGGGAAAAAATATAAAGGCCGCGTTTCTTTTATTTCCAGCCAGGCAGAGTTCACTCCTAAGTTCATTCAAACCCAGGAGGAAAGAGTAAAGTTAGTCTACCGTATCAAAGTCCAGGTAGATAACTCCAGCCTGCAGCTGAATCCGGGCATGCCGGCAGACGCCTACATTATTGAATAAAAAATGATTACGATTAAAGCGGTAGGGTTAACCCGGAATTTTGCTTCTTTGGCGGCAGTGAGTGATCTTAACCTGGAAGTAGAAGAAGGGGAGATTTTTGGTTTGGTAGGCCCGGATGGCGCCGGAAAAACTACGACCATGCGTTTGTTAACCAGCATTCTTAATCCCTCTTCCGGCGAGGCCTGGGTTTATAATAAACATACCGTAAAAGAAGCGGAAATCCTTAAGGAATCAATTGCCTATATGTCTCAACGTTTCGGGCTTTATGAAGAATTAACCGTGATCGAAAATATTAATTTTTACGCTGACGTTTACGGCGTATCCAGGGATAAACGCGAAACATCCGTTGACCGCCTGTTGGGTTTTTCCGGGTTACTTCCTTTTAAACAGCGTTTGGCCGGAAAACTTTCCGGGGGCATGAAGCAGAAGCTTGGGTTAGCTTGCGCGTTAATCCATACCCCGAAAGTTTTGTTTCTGGATGAACCGACTAATGGGGTAGACCCGGTTTCCCGGAGAGACTTCTGGAAGATTCTCTATGATTTATTAAAAGAAAAGGTGACGATTTTTTGTTCCACTTCTTATCTGGATGAAGCTGAGCGCTGCCAGCGGGTAGGTTTAATGCACAAGGGCAAGCTTTTGCGTTGCGCAACTCCGGATCAGATTAAAAGTGAGCGTAAGGTTAAGACGCTGGAAGAAGCGTTTATTTCAATTATTAATGAATATGAAGGAAACCAGCCAAAATAATATTGCGGTAAGCGTGCAGAATCTTGAAAAAAGATTCGGGGCTTTTATTGCCGTCAATAAAATTAATTTCCAGGTAAATCAAGGAGAGATTTTCGGATTCTTAGGGCCCAACGGCGCGGGAAAATCTACGACGATTAGAATGCTCTGTGGAATTATCGGGCCCACCTCAGGAAGCGGGCAGGTCGGAGGCTATGATATTATTAATGAGCAGTATAAAATTAAAGAGCATATTGGCTATATGTCGCAAAAATTTTCTCTTTATAATGATCTGACGGTAGAAGAAAATATTAATTTTTATAGCGGTATCTATAAAATTCCCAAAGCGGAAAAAAAGGAGCGTTTTGATACTGTTATTCATGAGGCAGGCTTAGAGGGAATGGAAAGAAGCCTTACCTCAACACTGGCTGCCGGTTGGAAGCAGCGGTTAGCTTTAGGGTGTGCTTTGCTGCATAAGCCAAAAATTATCTTTCTCGATGAACCTACCTCCGGAGTGGATCCGATTACCCGCGCTAATTTCTGGGGAATTATTAAAGGACTGGCTAAACAGGGAGTAACTGTTTTTATTACCACGCATTATATGGATGAAGCCGAAAATTGTAACCGGATGGTTTTAATTTATCACGGGACAATTATTGCCATGGGTACCCCGGAAGAGATGAAAACTGAGAATATGAAAAATGAGGTGTTGGAGATTTCTCTGCCTGATTCACAAAGTTGGCTTGAGAAATTAAGCCAAATCGAAGGGGTTAAGGAGGCGGCGCTTTTCGGCTCTAATATTCACGCGGTGGTTTATGATAGCGCTAAAGCCATGCCGGCAATCAAAGAATTTTTGCGAAAAGAAAATATCGGCGAGTCTAATGTTAAGAAAATCACTCCTTCATTAGAGGATGTATTTGTTTCAGCCATCGAAGAATATGATCAAGCAGAGCCTAAGAAGAATTAAAGCGGTAGCGGTAAAAGAGCTTGTACAGATTAAGCGTGACGCGCGTAGTTTAGGCCTGGCGCTGGCGATTCCCATTTTTATGCTTTTAATTTTTGGTTACGGGCTTTCGCTGGATATCGACCAGGTGCGCACACTAGTCTGGAACCAGGACTCTTCCTCGCAGCTAACGAGCGAATTTCTGCTTAATTTTAAAAATTCCAAGTATTTTAAAATAACCGGTTATACCGATAACTACCGGGATATTCAACATAAGATAGACGACGGAGAAATCCTGATGGCTTTAGTCATTCCTAAGGATTTTTCGCATTATATTCAGGCGGGTAAAGCTGCGCCTTTGCAATTAATCGTGGATGGTTCTGATGCCAATACCGCTACGGTGGCCATGGGGTATGTGAATTCGGTAGTTTCTAATTATAACATAAATCTTTTGAGTAATGTTTTTGCCAAACATGGCCTAAATCCGGTCAAATCGATTAATGTCCATCCGAGGATTTGGTTTAATATGGGGTTAAACAGCACCTGGTTTATTGTCCCCGGGGTCATTGCCATGATCATTATGATTATCTCCGCGTTGCTGATTTCGGTAACTATCGCCCGGGAATGGGAGAGAGGGACGATGGAGCAGCTGATCTCTACTCCGGTAAAAGGTTACGAACTTATTATCGGTAAGTTTATACCTTATTTTATGATCGCGTTTTTTGATCTTGGAGTGGGAGTGCTGATGGCGCAGTATTTATTCGGAGTGCCTTTTCGGGGCAGTTACACGCTGCTTGTAATTTTAAGTTCTTTATTTATTACCGGGGCTCTTTCTCAGGGGATATTAATTTCGGTCGCTTCCAAGACGCAGCTGATGGCGAGCCAAATGGCGAGTATCTCCACGCTTATTCCGACGATGTTGTTAAGCGGTTTTATTTATCCGATTTTTAATATGCCGAAATTTGTACAGGTATTTACCTATTTTATTCCGGCACGTTATTATATTACGATTCTAAGAGATTTATTTTTAAAGGGCAATGGTCTAGCGACAATTTGGGATGAGGCGTTTTTTCTTTTACTTTTTGCGGGGATGATGTTTATTTTTGCGATTGCCAGATTTAAGAAAAAAGTAGCTTAAGCTTAAGGAGTTTGACTTGTTCGAACGGGCAAAAGCGATTTTTATTAAAGAATTCAAACAGATCTTCCGTGATCCTCGGATGAGAATGATAATTTTTATCTCTCCGCTTATTCAAATCATACTTTTTGGTTATGCGGCGAATAAAGATATTACTTATGTGCCTACCGCTATTTATGACCAGGATAACACTTCGCAAAGCCGGGAATTATTACGCCGGTTTACTTACTCTAAATATTTTATCCCGGAAAAGTATATTTTCAATGATTCCGGACAAGATTTTGTTTTGAATAAAGGCATGGTTAATCTGGTCATCCGGATTGACCGCGGATTTGGCCGTAACCTAATGGCCAATGAAGACGCTAATGTGCAGCTGGCTTTTGACGGCACGGATTCCAATACGGCGATGATTGTGTTGGGTTATGCCAATACCATTATCGGTGATTACCAGCAGCAGCTGCTTAAAAAAAGAGCCGATGCGGTGGGCTTTACTAATACTGTGCCGAGTGTAGAGCTTAAAGACCGCGCCTGGTTTAACGGGAATCTGGTTTCCAGAAACTACTATTTACCCGGGGTAATTGCGACAATTGTGACGATGATGTCTCTTTTGTTAACGGCGATGGCGATTGTTAAAGAGAAAGAAATTGGCACGATGGAGCAGTTAACCGTTAGCCCGTTAAGGCCGCTGGAGTTGATTATCGGCAAACTTATGCCTTTTGCCTTGATCGCGTTGGTGCAGATTCTTCTGATTACGACTTTGGGGGTACTTTGGTTTCATCTGCCGCTGAGGGGTAATGTTTTTTTTCTGCTATTTTCTACCTGCATCTATTTATTTACTACTTTGGGAATTGGTTTATTTATCTCTACGGTATCCGCAACCCAACAGGAAGCGAACATGTCGGTTTTTCTTTATTATCTGCCCACAGTTTTACTTTCGGGATTTGCTTACCCGATATCGAATATGCCGAAAATTATTCAATTCTTTACTATTTTTAATCCCATGCGTTATTTTATGGTGGTGATTAGAAGTATTTTTTTAAAAGGAGTCGGTTTAGAGGTGCTTTGGCCGCAGCTTTTGCCGCTTTTATTTATCGGGATTGTGGTGATTACTTTAAGTTCTTTACGTTTCCGCAAGGGATTAAGTTAATCGATTAAAATGAATATTCAAAAAAAAGCGGCATTTAAACTTATTTTACTTTTTGGGTTAGTCAGCCTTTTCGGAGATATGGTTTATGAAGGGGCGCGCAGTGTTAATGGGCCGTATCTTAAGACCCTCGGAGCTAATGCCGCGATTGTTGGCTTGGTTGCCGGCCTGGCGGAGTTTTTAGGTTATGCCGTGCGTTTGGTTGCGGGATATTTTGCGGATAAGACCAAAGCCTACTGGTTGTTTACTTTCTTAGGTTACGGCTTGCTGATCAGCGTGCCGTTGCTTGCGCTAACCGGTATCTGGCAGGTGGCGGTTATTTTTATTATTATCGAAAGATTAGGCAAAGCTTTGCGTAGCCCGGCTAAAGATACGATTCTTTCACAGGCGACTAAACAGGTAGGTACGGGTCTTGGTTTTGCTATTGCCGAAGTGCTGGATCAGATCGGCGCAATCATTGGGCCGTTAATTTTTACCGTACTTTTTGTAATTATCGGAAAAGGGGACAGGTCCCTGGCAGATTATCAGTATGGATACTCTTTACTTTGGATTCCTCTAATTTTGGTTTTACTCTGCATTTTCTTTGCGCATCGGGCTGTTCCTAACCCTGAAGTTTTAGAAACTTCAGTAACCAAATCTTTTGAATCGGATAAATTAAGTAAAATTTTTTGGATCTATACGGTTTTTACTTTTATTACCACATTAGGTTTTGCTAATTTTGCGTTAGTTGGTTTTCACTTAAAAGCCAGGCATGTACTGACGGATGCGCAGATTCCTTTGTTTTACGCTTTAGCGATGGGAGTGGATGCTGTAGCGGCGATGGCCATTGGTAAAACTTATGATATTTTTAAAACCAAACGCAATAATGAGAAAGCGGGTTTAATTACTCTAATTGCTATTCCGGTTTTTTCACTATTAATACCGGGATTAGTTTTTTCCACAAAATTCTCGTGGGTGTTAGCCGGGGTAATTATCTGGGGTATTGTAATGGGTTGCCATGAAACAGTGATGAAGTCGGCGATTGCTGACCTGACTCCTTTAAAGAAAAGAGGGACAGGGTACGGGGTATTTAATGCTGTTTACGGCCTGGCAATTTTTATCGGCAGCGCGCTGACGGGATTGCTTTATGAACATTCTATAACTGCGGTTATATTCTTAAGTATTTTTATTGAAATAGTTGCTATCTTGGCATTTTTTATTATGCGTAAGGAAGCTTTAAAATAATATGCATATACCTGATGGATACTTAGGCCCGGCAACCTGCGGATTTTTTTACGTAATAATGCTGCCAATATGGACGATTGCCGCAAAGATTGTTAAAAAAACCTTAAAGATAAGACAGGTGCCGATGTTAGCCATCGGCGCGGCATTTAGTTTTGTAATTATGATGTTTAATGTTCCGATACCAGCAGGTACAACCGGGCATGCCGTCGGTGGTGTTTTGGTGGCGATATTATTGGGGCCTTGGGCTGCTTGTATTGCGATAACCGTAGCATTAGTTATTCAGGCGTTGCTCTTTGGAGATGGGGGAATTACTGCCATTGGCGCTAATTGTTTTAATATGGCATTTATTTTGCCGTTTGCCGGTTACTACATCTATAAAGTTGTTAGTTACAAAGCCTTGGTTAATTCGCCTAGAAGAATATTTGCCGCAGGTTTAGCCG
>Ga0247841_10004251_pt1 | contig 24939 bp, 23 predicted proteins | sample LaCruzMarch2015__2_FD_192410 | JGI IMG/M metagenome (GOLD analysis project Ga0247841, IMG submission 192410) | Freshwater microbial communities from meromictic Lake La Cruz, Castile-La Mancha, Spain - LaCruzMarch2015_18m | ecosystem: Environmental > Aquatic > Freshwater > Lake | place: Spain... | reverse complement strand
CCAGGCCTGCGGCATCGGCAAGGCCGCCCTGGAAGACGCACTGGACTATGCCAAGGAAAGGGTGCAGTTCGGCAAGCCGATCTCCACCTTCCAGGCCATCCAGTTCAAACTGGCCGATATGGCCACGGAACTCGATGCGGCGGAACTCCTCCTCCTCAGGGCCGCCTGGCTGGAAGACAATCACCTGGATTACGAGAAAGAATCGGCCATGGCCAAGATGTACGCCTCCGACGTCGCCATGAGGGCGGCCATTGAAGGCGTACAGATCTTCGGCGGTTACGGTTACTGCAAGGAATACCCGGCGGAGCGTCACATGAGAGACGCCAAGATCTGCCAGATCTATGAAGGGACCAACGAAATCCAGAGAGTGGTTATTGCCAGGAAACTCCTGAGCCTCCGCTGACAGCTACGGAGTTTGTTATTAACTTGGGGGCGGGGTTTAACAACCCTCCCCCTTTACATTTTGACGAAGCCAACGAAGATCGCGCTTTGATTTGGAGCCGGAACTAAACAACTCCGATGGTCCTCAAATTCTCTATGGTTCGCTCATCGTACCCTATGGCTTTCAGAATCTCACGGGTGTGTTCCCCGAGAAGTGGCGGTGGAATTCGCAATTCCGGCTGATCTTGAGAGAACTTCACGGGGAAGGATTGTTGGGGAATCTCGCCGTCGGTAGGGTGAGATGTTTGATACCATAGGCCACGATGCTTAATCTGCTGGTCATCAAGAGCCTCCGGGAGGGAATTTACCGGGGAGAAGCATATATCGTATCGATCAAGAATTGCCAGCCATTCCTCCCTGGTTTTCCGTAAAAAAATGATCTTGAATTCCTGAATCATCTCGTTTTGCCGGGGGAGCGGGGCCATCAGATCTTCTTTGAGGTCTTCCCTGCCTAAAGCACGGCATAGTTCCCTCCAGAATTTATCCTCTAAACATCCGATGGCGATAAATTTTCCATCTTTTGTCTCATAGATGTTGTAACAGGCATGTCCACCGCCGAGACGGGATTCCCCCCGGACGGGGGCCTCCTTGCGGCCAAGATATTCAGACATCATGAGGGCGAGGAAAGGGGTTAGTCCATCAAGGATGGAGACGTCGAGATACTGACCCTTGCCCGTCCTTTCCCGCCGCAACAGGGCCGCCATGATGGCCAGGGCCGCATTGATACCTCCTCCTCCGGCGCCTGAAATCATTATGGCGGGGACGATAGGCGGTCTTCCCTTCTCACCTAAGAGGTCCAGGATGCCCGAAATGGCAAGGATATTGATATCATGAGCGGGGCGTTCGCGATATGGCCCTGTCTGTCCGAAACCGGTCAAGGAGCAATAGATCATTCTGGAATTGAGACTCTGTATGTCGTCATAGGCCAAGCCAATTTTATGCATGGCTCCCGGACGGCCATTCTCGATAATGACGTCGGCATGGACGGCCATTTTTAGGAAAATCTCTCTCCCTTCGGGCTTTTTAATGTTCAAGGTAATACTTTTTTTGTTTCGGTTCAAAATGTGGAAGAAACTGCCGTTGGCGCCGATCCGCGGTGGGGCGCTACGAAAGCCGTCTCCTCCATGGGGATTCTCTATTTTGATGACATCCGCCCCCAAATCGGCTAAAATCTGAGTACAGAGCCCCCCCGGCAACATCTGAGAAAGATCGAGCACTTGCATTCTTTCAAGAGGCAACATGGTTATCCCTTATCAAATAATCCATCGGGCAGCATCACTGCGACTTGCCGGTGAAAATGCCCTAAGGCAAGATTGACCGGCGCTGGATATATTTACAATCCCTTCTTTATTTTCCGGGGCGTCACTATAAAGAACACATAGCTGAGCCGCATTTTTCATGATGTTCTCATCGCCGCCGCCAGGTATCAGGACAAGCGGCCCCGGAACATGAACCATGCATATGATCGTATCGCCTTGCCTGATAAGTTTCTGCAGGGCTTCATTGTCCCTGTGGTTCCGTCCCACAATGATCCTTGCAGATCCCCCGCTCCGGAAGTGCCTACCATACTTTAGCAGCTCAATGTCCCTGGGTTCATGTTCAGGAACAAGGGCAAAGAGATCTTTCAGGCGCTTGGAAAACATGGGGTCTGTCAAGAGACATCCGCCTGCTGGAGGAGGAAAGTAACCAACTTCGTAAGATTTCGCCATCTCCATCTGTGCTTTTCTGCCCCGGCCCTGAATGGACAGCAATTTCCGCCGGTCAACCTTGCCCTCCTGTTCCGGTCGGGTTTCGTCAAGCAACTGGGCGCTCAGCGGCCTGATGATATACTCAGCGTAGCCGGAATTTTTCGCCACGATGTAGAGGGATTGCCTGGTCTGAGACATGGGCCGCTGCCCCAGGACTTCCCCTGTAAAAAGAAAATCCGCGCCTGCTTCTTCCATGATTTTCCCCGCGGTATGAAGCATGAGAGTGTGGCAATCGATACAGGGGTTCATGTTTTTACCGTAACCGTATCTGGGAGCTTTGAGCATGGCAAGATGGCGGTCCGTAATGTCGACAACAAGGAGGGGCAACTTGATATTCCTGGCCGTTTCTTGCGCCTTGTCGGCGCTAAAAAAGGGGGTTTCAAAAGTTACCCCCTGCACGGAGATGCCTTGATTCTGAATGATTTTCACAGCGAGAATGCTGTCAAGGCCGCCGGAAAATAGTGATATGGCCTTGAATTTCAATATTCTATAACCAGTAATCCCATTTTTTTGGAAAGATAATCATAAATACCTTCATCCATGTCAAAATCAATGAAATACCAATATTTGTTTTTATCCGTTGAAATTCTGAGAGCTGAAAAAGAGATCGACATTCCTGCCGGTTCAGTGTTCTCCGCTGCGAAAAATGAAAATGAATTGTCCTCCACCGGGATTTTCAGGGCCTTGAATGACTTTTCAAGAATCGATTTCCTGGTGTCCCCCTCCGTGACGAGAATGACTTCCGTCCGGTTCTGGTTGATCATTTTCAGGAATTGATTGGGCAAGCGTTTGGAAAGCAAAACGAGCCGTTGGTCACCATTGCTTACCAGGAGATCAGCCTTTATTCTCAGATCAAAACCGTCACGGGCAGAGTCAAAGATCTTTATTTCAACAGTCCTCTGCGCATGCATCCCCAGCCTCTGGAAGCAATCGGCGGCCATGTCGATCAATGATGGGGAAACGAGTTTTGAGACCGGCCGGGCCTGAATCTGTTCAGAGGGAGCGGATTTGACGATTTTGTCCTGGACTGCTTCAATTATTTCCCATCCTTTTGATCCGGCATAGGCCTTTAAGGGTTCGGAAAGGCCACGTGTCCCTTCCGACCTGGTCCAAAGAGCTATGGAATGAGGGGTGCTTGCCACATCAACGGTTGATTTGCGAGTGATTGTCCAAGAAGCTGGAATCTGCAGTGCCGGTTGTGTTCCAATTCTCAATGGCTGTTCCTGGCGAGCCATTGTATGGGTGTTCGACGCCTGAATGATCTGCTCTAAAAGTACGGGGGCTTCCGAATGCGGATTCACCCTTATGATGGCATAGTGTTTCCAGGTTCGACGGACCAATTGCCTGAGGTTGTCGGGTATCTGGTTACGAAAATCGATAAAGACAATCGCCCTGTCTGCAAATTCGATCATGGGGATTTTCCCGCAATCGATCGTGATCTGCCCCAGATCGCGCAGGGGAAGGTAATATTTACCCTGGGTCGTAACCGTGGTGCCGATTTGGGCGAGGATGTGTTTCACCAGCGTCCATTTGACCGGCGCCGGGTAAGGCTTATCATCTTTCAGGACGCCTGCCCGGGGTGAAAGAGGCGGGGAGATCATGAGAGATGTTGCCGCTGAGGAAGCCGCAGTCGCCGCCTTGACCGGCAAGATAATCTTTTGACCCGGGTAAATAAGGTTCAGATTCTTGATGCGGGGGTTATACTTGCGGATGATCAGGGTGCGATGGGTTGTTTCCCCTGTTACCCGGCGCACAATGTCAAAAAGACTTTCACCCTTTTTGACCGTGTAGATCATTGTCCCCGAGCGCGATGAAGCGGATTTCTGAAAAGTCAGATATGCCGTGTCCTCCTTGGCCCACGATGATCCTCCGGCGATTAACACGCCGACAAGGAATATCGTTATGGAAATGAAACGATAAGACATACATGCGCCCTTAATTCAGATCTTTCCTGCGTTTCGCCCTGATACCTGATTTTCGAAACGTTGTCAAATAACCAAAAAAATGCCATGGCCGGGATCAGCCATGGCATTTTCTTTAATTATTTACTAAATTAAACAGTTTGGATCTTACAAACCACTCTTGAAGTCGTCTCTCATGAGCTCGCGGGCGATGATCATGCGGCGGATTTCCGAGGTGCCGGCACCGATTTCCCACAGTTTCTGATCCAAGAAGTGACGGGAAATTGCGTATTCCGTGCAGTACCCGTAGCCACCGAAGATCTGGATGGCGTCGAGGCCGATCTTGGTGCCCATCTCGCCGTTGAACAGCAGCGCGGCGGCGGCCATACGGTCAAGGTCGGTTCCCTTGCCGCCGGACTTGTTAGTCAGGCTGTCGCAATAGGCGGCGGCGCTGTAGGCCAGGAATTTGCCGGCCTTGTAACCGCAGTACATATTCGCCAGTTTTTCCTGGATGGTCTGGAAGGAGGCGATGGGTTTGCCGAACTGTACTCTTTCCTTGGCATACTTCAAGCAGAGTTCGAGGCAGCTTCTCTGACCGCCGAGGGTACAGCCGGACAGGGTGATTCTCTCGGTGCACAGACCGCTCGTGAGAACGGCGACGCCCTTGTTCAGGCCGCCGATGAGGTTCTCTTCGGGAAGTTCCATGTCTTCGAAGGTTACGAGCGCGGTGGGGGAGGTTCTCATGCCCCACTTCTTGATCTTCTCGAATTTAACCTGGCCCTTTGCCTTCTTTTCTGCTGTTTCAAAGAAGAAGGTCGAGATCCCTTTGGGGCCGGCCGCCGGATCGGTCTTCGCATAGAATACCATGAAATCAGCTACGGGACCGTTGGTGATGAAAATCTTGCTGCCGTTGATGATGTACTTGTCGCCCTTCTTTTCGGCCTTCGTTGCCATGCTCATGGCATCGGAACCGGCATTGGGCTCGGTGATGCCGAGACAGCCGATCCATTCGCCCGTACAAGACTTGGGAAGGACATAGGCCCGCTGGGCTTCCGTTGCGTTTCTGCGGAAGTTGTCAAAGCACAGCGTCTGGCTTGCGCCGACGGTCATCGACAGGGCGTTGCTGACCCGGGCGATCGTCTCGTATGCAAGCAGGGTCTCTACGTAACCCAATGCGGCGCCGCCGTATTTCTCGTCAAAAACGATACCGTTGATACCGAGATCGGCCGTCTGCTTGAAGAGATCCTTGGGCATTTCGTCGATCTCATACATGTGTTCCATCTGGGGTTCGAGCCAAGCATTTGCCCACTTTAAAACTGAGTCCTCGAGCATCCTTTGCTCATCTGTAAAATTGAAATCTAACGCCATAACACTACCTCCCTTTTGTATAGAATTTATATAACCTGACGCGAGCAAGCCCAGATTGTCAGGTGCCGCTTGGGCACATTTCTGGTAAGGTGAGTTTGTCCCGCATGTTGGTTACGACCCGCGTGTCATCTCAGGAATAATCAAGAAGCGACATTCTGAAGAAATATGGCCGAAAACGCGAACGGTATATATATGAAAGCAGTTAGGGTGTCAAGGTGTTTTCTGAGAAAAATCGAGGTTGCAGGAAGGTGGGAATTGATATAAGGCTATGTTTAAAGTTAGAGGATCGAAATTGTGCGAGGAGAGGGATAAATGGGGGACAAGGGACAGGAATCTTTTATTAAAGAGATGCAAAACAGGTTCGACAAAAAGTTGCGGGAACATGAGATAACCGTCATTGAACACTGGCGTGATCAGTTAACGAAAGTCCTGTCAATGAAACCGGAGGGCGTCGGGGCTCTCCAGGTCCAGATTAAAAAGGTGTCGGAGATGATGAACAACCGGGTAATGAATATAAAAAGGAATCAGAGTGATTAAGAAATTATTGCTCCTTGTGCGTTTATGAAAGATATTGCAAATTTTCTCTTCGAAGTAGGCATGCTGCAAAAGACCCCCCGTTCGGGATACCAGTTTCTCGGTTCCGGCTGTGAGTCCGTGGCCGAGCACATTCTGAGAACGATTTACATCGGCTTCACACTTTGCCGGCTGGATCGAAAAGCAGATGAGCATCGGGTGCTCAAGATATGTCTATTCCATGATCTGCCGGAAGCGCGAACCGGGGATATGAATTACGTAAACAAAAAGTATGTAGCCGTTAACGAGAAAAGGGCCGTTGAGGAACTGACGGAAACACTTTTTTTTGGAGACGATATTGCCTCGGCCATTTATGAATTCAATGAGAAAAAGACCAGGGAAGCGTGTATCGCCCATGATGCCGACCAGTTGGCGCTGATAATACAACTGAAAGAATATGGTGATTTGGGGAACAAATACTCTCAGGAATGGATTTCATTTGCCGTCAAGCGGCTCTGTACGGAAAATGCAAAGAAACTCGCTGACAGCATTTTAAAAACGGATTCTTCTGCCTGGTGGTTTAAAGACAAGGGAGACTGGTGGATCAATGGCAAAATCAACGAGAAAGCCTAAAGAGACATGCGGATATGATCGCGGTCGGCATGGGGCATGGGTTGCATGTACATCTGTTTGCATGGCACTATTCATGGTTGCGAGCCTCATGTCTTGTGCAGGCTCGCAAAAGCGAAAGGAGCTGGCGGAAAACCATCTGAATATCGGTACGGCCTATGCGGAGAGCGGAGATTACACGGCGGCCCTTAAGGAACTTCTGGAAGCGGAAAAATACACACCGGCAAACCCCAAGATCCACTATTATATGGCCGTCGCCTATTTCGGAAAGGGATACACTGAAAAGGCAATCGAGGAATGTGAAAAGGCCGTAAGGATCAAGCCTGATTACTCCAGTGCCTACAACTTTCTGGGGACGCTTTATTATTCCCGCGGGCAGTATGACCAGGCGATAGCCGCCTTTAACAGCGCCCTGGCCAATATCCTCTATGAGAATCCTGAGATGTCCCTGTACAACATGGGCAGGGCGTACTACAGTAAAGGCGACTATCCGCGGGCTTTGGCCAAGTACCAGGAAGCCGCTCTAAAGGGCGCCAGGAGTGAACTTCTTCCCCTGATCGAACAGGGAATGGGAAAAACAAAGTACGCTCAAGCTGACATTGATGGCGCCATTGGTCATTTTAAAAAAGCGACAGAATTGGCCCCAGCTCTTGTCGAGTCTCATTATTGGCTGGGTGAGTGCTATTCCAAGCAGAAGAGAGTATCAGAGGCGAGACGGGCTTACGAAATGGTTGTCAAGCTTGCTCCAGGTTCGGAATTTGGTCTTAAGGCCAAGCAGGCCCTGCAACTGATCAATATCTGACGGCTTCGTAAAAAGCCATCTTTCCTTGACAGCAATAGCAAAATAACCTACGTTCACTGATCTTTTTGAAAAGGGAGATCTTCATGGCCTCAAAGAAGCAGCGAAGAACAGCTACGGTCAAGACCAAGCAGCAAAGGAAAAAGATGAAAAAGTCTGTTCTTTTTCTCGTCATTACTGCCTTGGTGGGGTTTCTGGTTTTTTTCTTTTTGACCCTTTTTGACTATGTTTATCCACCTGTAGACGGTCAAGGCAAAGTCGCTAAGAAGAAAGACAAGCAGGAAGTAACCGTTTATTTTTCCGACGCCAACGAGCGCTTCCTGGTCCCGGAAAAGAGGTTTGTTCCCAAGGAGGAGAAGCCTTCCGACCTTGCCAGGGAACTGGTGAAGGTACTTTTAGATGGATCAAGAACGGGTTTTATAAACACCTTTCCCGAAAAAGTAGAAGTCACGAATATCAAGATCGACGATGGGACAGCCTATGTCAGTTTCAATAAGAACCTCATGAAAAATCACCCCGGCGGCAGCGCCAGCGAGATGGCGACCATATATTCCCTGACCAACACCCTGACGACAAATATACCTGCCATAAAAAAGGTTAAAATTATGATTGCCGGTAAGGAAATAGAATCGATAAAGGGACACATAGATACCCGGCAAGCCTTTGGGGCCAACAGGGAATTAATCGTGCAGGCAGCAAAAGAGAAGTAGGATATACAGATATGCCCCCCAAATCCAAGCTGGCCAGAATCAGAAATATCGGCATTGTCGCTCATATTGACGCCGGCAAAACGACTGTAACGGAAAGGATTTTATATTATACCGGCAGGTCTCACAAAATGGGTGAAGTCCATGATGGGGAAGCGGTTATGGATTGGATGCCCCAGGAGCAGGAAAGGGGAATCACAATCACCTCGGCTGTTACCGCCTGCAATTGGCAAGATTACGATATTCATATCATTGATACTCCTGGCCATGTAGATTTTACGATTGAAGTTGAAAGATGCCTGCGGGTCCTTGACGGGGCTGTGGTGGTTTTCGATGCCGTCGGCGGGGTGGAGCCGCAGTCGGAGACGGTCTGGCATCAAGCCGATAAATATGGCGTTCCCAAAATCGCCTTTATTAATAAAATGGACAGAATTGGCGCCAATTACTTTGGAACCATCGATATGATGCGGCAAAGATTCAATTCCACGCCGCTGCCTGTTCAGATACCCCTGGGGGAAGAAGACCATTTCCAGGGAGCCATCGATTTGATCGGGAAAAAGGTCATTATCTGGGACAATAGTTCTCTGGGGGCGTCTTATACCCTGACCGATGTGCCGCCGGATCTGCAGCCTAAGGTACGTGAGTATAGAGATAAATTGATAGAAACCATTGCCGATCTGGACGATAATATTGCCGAAAAGTATCTGGGTGGCATGGATATGACGGTGGAAGAACTAACCGAGGCGATTCGCAGGGCCACCCTTTCCCTGCAAGTGGTTCCCGTGATGTGTGGGTCTGCCCTGAAAAACAAAGGCATCCAGCCTGTGCTGGACGGCGTAATCTCCTTTTTGCCCTCCCCTGAAGATGTTCCACCGATCAAGGGAATAAATCCCCATACCAGATTGGAAGAGGAGAGAAGCAGCAATCCCCGGGGACCCCTTGCAGCTCTTATCTTCAAAATCATGCAGGATGAGGGCAGAAAACTGTCTTATCTGCGCATCTATTCGGGACAGATAAAGGCCGGGGATGATCTCTACAATATTTCAAAGGGCAAGAAGGAAAAGGTTTCCCGCCTGTTGAGGATGCACGCCAACAAACGGGAGAGACTGGAGCAGGCCCAGGCAGGAGATATAATAGCTGTTATGGGTTTGAAAGAGGGCAAGACGGGGGATACTATCTGTGATGAGACGCAGCCGATTCTCCTGGAAACCATGGATTTTTATGAACCCGTGATCAGTCAGGCCATCGAGGCCAAAACTCCGGCCGATCAGGAAAGGGTCGCCCTCGCCCTCGTAAAACTGATGGAAGAAGATCCTACCTTGCGCCTGAAATATGACGATGAAACTGCTCAGACGGTATTATCTGGAATGGGGGAACTCCATCTGGAGATTGTGATCGACCGTCTGCAGCGGGAATTCAATGCCCATGTCAACATGGGCAAACCCCGGGTTGTTTACCGGGAGACCATCCAGTCTCCTGCCCTGGTGGAGGGGCGCTTCGAAAGAGAGATTGGGGAGCGCAGGCATTTTGGTCACGTACAACTGCAATTACGACCCAGGGCACGGGGCACGGGAAATGCTTATGTCTCAAGCATTGACGCGGGAATTATCCCGGAGGAATTTTATCCGGCCATAGAGGAAGGTGTCCAGGAAGCCATCATGAGCGGCGTCCTTTCCGGCTATCCGGTGGTGGATGTGGAGGTTGTTTTCAAAGGCGGTTCCTTCAAGGATGGGGAATCATCGGCCCTGGGATATAAAATCGCCGCTTCCACTGCCTTCCGTGAAGGTTGTTCCCAGGGATCCCCCCTACTGCTGGAGCCGATAATGGTGGTGGATATTCTTACCCCCAGCGAATTTATGGGAGATGTGATCGGTGACATCAATGCGCGGCGCGGGGAGATCCAGTCCATAAGCCCAAAGGGAGCTGTTAGTGAAGTCCAGGCAAAGGTTCCCCTCCGGTCCCTCTTCGGTTATTCGACCGATCTTCGCTCGGCAACCCAGGGGCGGGCAATCTTTTCCATGCATTTTCTCGTCTATGACAAGGCATAAATATGGGTTGGATGAGGCCAATTCGGCAATTCATTAAGATCCTGTCCGGAATCTACCGAAGAACCATTGTTCAAGTAGCGACGATTACCTTGGCGATTCTCTTTATGAGCGCCCTGGCGGTTCATTATTTTGAATACATCCAGACCGGTTCCAATATCAACACCGTCTGGGATGGCATCTGGTGGGCCATTGTGACCATGGGAACGGTCGGTTATGGGGATAAATATCCTATCACCACGGGTGGGAGAATGGTGGGGATCTTTCTTATTTTCACGGGTGTAGGCCTGATGTCGCTATTTACCGCAACCATTGCGTCGGCCTTTGTAGAAAGAAGAATGAAGGAGGGCAGGGGATTGGAGACCGTTAAAGCTAAGGAACATATAATTATCTGCGGATGGAACCAGCACACTGATAATGTGATTCAGGGTCTTACAACCTACGGCGCCATGAGGGAGAAGACCATTGTGTTGATCAACGAATTGACCGTGGATGAAATTGAAACCCTTCGTCCAAAATACAGCCGTTACAATCTGAAATTCCTGCGGGGTGATTATGTACATGAGGAGGTATTGCTGCGGGCCAATGTTTCCCAGGCCATGTTTGTTCTGATCATGGCGGATCAATCGGGCGGGCATCTCCGCGAGCGCAGTGATGAAAGGACCGCTCTGGCAGCCTTGACCGTAAAATCACTTGCTCCTCAGGTCAAGACTATTGCCGAACTCCTGGATGGAGAAAGTCGACCTCACCTCAAGCGGGCCAATGTGGATGAGATTGTTGTCCGGGGCGAACATATCGGCTCCCTGCTCGCCAGCGCCATTAATTGCCCGGGACTTCCCAGAGTGATATCCAGTATCGTATCTCTTGGGGACAAGAACAAGCTCTGGAGAACCCACATTCCCAACGTGTTCGTTAACAAGCCATTTAAAGAATTATCTTCATATTATCGAAATAAGGATCATGCTATCCTTATCGGGATCATGAAGGAAAAAAAAGCGATCAAATTAGAGGATATTCTCTCCGACAATACGTCGATGATTGATAATTTTATCAGGGAAAAGATCCGTGAATCAAAGAAGGAATTTTCCGTGGAAAAGGATGCGGTCAAGATCAACATCAATCCCGATGATGATTATGTTATTGCGGCGGACGATCTGGCGGTTGTCCTTTCCCGAACCATGCCTGAATTATAAACCAGTCATGCATTGTTAAGAGGCTTACCCATGCAGGATGAAGCTACTATATTAAAAGAACCGGAAATATTCAGGGACCTCTCACCTGACCAGATCAGGGAAATTCTGGGTATTGCCCGCCGTGTATCCTTTCCGGCCGGGTCCATCATTATGAAAGAGGGCGATATTGGCGATACCATGTACATTATGATGGAGGGAACGGTCGAAGTGGTTAAGAGTCTGATCCTCGGTGATTTCGATGATGAGCAGGAGATGGCGAACAACAAAGTGTTTACCAGGCTTGATGCCCGAGATCATGCGGTATTCGGAGAGATTGCCCTTCTCGAAGCCCAAAGGCGGACAGCTACAATCAAGGCTGTCACTGACTGCGCTCTCTATGAAATCCGTAAGGATGATTTTCTGAATCTGGCAGAGGGAGACTGTGCTCTGGGATTCAGAATCCTTTTGAATATGGCAAGAATCGTCAGTACCCGCCTGAGGAAATCAGATGAGGAAACGGTCAAGCTGACCACGGCCCTCAGTATCATTCTGAAGGAAGCATAATTGTAAAGGCCTATGGCGATGACAGAATTCATGCCCATTTTTTCTGTAACCGACGGAATGATAGAACTTTCAGACTGGGTTCCTGGTCCCCTCCTCGACAAGGACAAGCTCCTGAAAAGCATTTTCAGGATAAGCGACCTGCTGACTGTTCAGGCCAATCAGGATGAGATACTTGCGAAAATACTCGATGAACTCATTGACGCCATTGGTTTTGACCGGGGGATCATTCGACTGTTTGATGAGTCCCAACAGTACCTGGTAGCGCGAGTATTGAAGAATTACAGCGAGGAAGAAGTCCTAAGGGCATTTGCGATCCCGTTAAACATAAATGAACATGAATGTCTGGCCACGAAAGTAGCGCGATCGGGAGAACTGATTACAATCAGAGATGCTGCTACGGATCCAAGGATAACGCATACCGACAGGATGCTTACTAAAATTGTTGATCGTGGTTCCATCGTCTGTGCGCCCCTGAAGATCGGAGATCATGTTATCGGCACCCTTGCCGCCTGGCGTAAAGAAGAGATACATTTTTTTGCCGAAGAAATAGATCTCTTTCTTACCTTTTCCAACCAGGTAAGTGTCATCATTCATAATGCGAGGCTCCTGGAGACGAATGCCGAAAAAATCCGTCAGTTGATGATTCTCCAGGAAGCCGTTTCGGGACTTAACCAGAGTTATTCTCTTGATAATCGCATCCTGGAAATCGTATTTAACAGCGCGCTGAAGATTGCCAATGCCGATCGCGTCATGGGTTATGTCTGGGATATCGAAAGAAATCGATGCCTTGTTAATGATGGAGATCATGTCTTCATTGAAGGAAAGGCGGAATGTGATGAAAAGATTGGCGCGAGCATTATCAAAGAGGCGATTGAAAGTGATAAAATTGTCGTGAAACAGGCTGCCGGCGAAAAAAATAACCAGCTCATATTTGTGGGATATCCATCAGAAATTGCCATTCCTTTTCAAATCAAGAACAAATTTGTCGGCGCCCTCTATCTTGCGAAGCAAAAAGGTAATTATACCTCCGATCAGATCAACATTCTCGATGTCCTGGTCAAGAATGCCGCTACTTCCTATGACAACGCCATCATGCATTCACTGCTCTCCCGGGAGGCCGAGACATTAAAGTCGGAGGTCGAGAAGCTAAAGGAGCGGGAAGACCAGCTTATGGGATTCCATGATATACTTGGCAAATCACAAAAAATGATTGATATATTTCACATTATTGCTGATGTGGCAGGTCATGATACAAATATTCTCATCCAGGGGGAAAGCGGAACGGGCAAGGAGCTTATTGCCCGGGCCATTCACCGGCATTCGCATCGTAACCTGAAACCTTTCGTGGACGTCAACTGTGCGGCTATACCCCCCACGCTCCTCGAGAGTGAACTTTTTGGCTATGAGGCAGGTGCTTTTACCGATGCGAGGAAAAGAAAAATCGGACTCCTCGAATATTGCAACGGAGGAACGATTTTGCTTGATGAAATAGGGGAGATGCCTATTCAGTTGCAGGCAAAATTTCTGCGGATGCTTGAGGACGGACATATCAGGCGTCTGGGAGGAAATGAGAATATTCCCAACGACGTTCGCTTTGTGTTTTCAACCAATCGTGATCTCAGCGACATGGTAGCCAAGGGAATCTTCCGCGAAGATCTGTATTATCGAATCAGTGTCGTTCCGGTAATGATTCCTCCTTTACGGGAACGGGCTGACGATATAATTATGCTGGCCCGTTATTTCATCCAGGAATTCAATAAGAAATTCAGCAAACGTGTCAAGGGATTCACAAGAGACGCGGAGATTATTCTCCAGACTTATCCATGGCCGGGAAACGTAAGAGAATTAAAAAATATCATTGAAAGGATCATGATTCTAAAGAGTTTGGGAACAGTTATAAATCCCGAGAATATGCCCTCCGAGTTAAAGTCGCTGGATCAGAAAGGTGTCGATATTAAAATTGAACCGTTTCTTCAGCAGTTACCATTGGAAGGGATTAATTATGATGCAGTCACAGACAAAATCGTTAAAGATGTCAAAACAAAAATATTGAGAAACGCCCTTCTCAAGTCGTCTGGAAACAAGTCCGAGGCAGCTAAGCGGTTAGGTATCTCCCGGTACAAATTCATCAGAGAACAGAAGAAGTTTGATAGCCTGACTCCATAGCTGATCGGTGGTTGTCATGCGTGCGAATAACGCACATGCTGTGCGAAAAGAGCACGCTATGCTGAAGGCCTATATCAGGTAACTTCCGCCATTACATCAAGCGCATCTGTTCGAATATCGCACATTAGCCCTTTGCTGCTTCCCCTTCAATCTGAAAAGCATTTTAAAAAAAGAGTGATTATACTGCCTTTATAACTATTATTGCTACATGTAGTACCAATATAATTATATCGTTCTACTTTGTGTAATTACTTTAGTATCCATAATTCTCATAATGGCATCGAAGTTGCAAAGATAGTGAGAAAAAAGAAAATTGATTCAACAGATGAGCGAAGAGGAGAGAAATCATTCACAGCAGGACTCAGGTGGAAGAGAAGGCGTCGAAAATATCAGGCTTGACGGGCAAAAGGTGTATGATTTTTTTCTTTCTTTAGATAGCGGTAAAGTCGATAAAAAGTTAACCATGGATGAAACCGGTGACCAAGTAACCAAAGAGGTGATAGAAGACTAAAGTTTAACCTTCTTTCTACCTGAGTAGTCCTGCGGTACAAGTTGTTTTTTAATGTCGGTGGGTGGTTTTGATCCCTCCTTTCCGCCCACCGACCCCCTTTTATGGGCGATCTGAAAGGGAACAATCGAAAGTAACCCCTTTCAGTTTATATACAGGCGGATGGTTTAAGTCCCTCCTTTTCCATCCGCCTTTTTTTATACATTAAATCTGAAGAGGACAATATCACCATCCCGGAGTTGATAATCCTTACCTTCCGAGCGGATCAACCCCCTGTCTCTGGCTTGGGCCATGCTGTCGACGGTGAGAAAATCGGCATAATGCAGAATTTCAGCCCTGATAAATCCCCTTTCCATATCACTGTGAATTTTGCCCGCCGCGAGTGGAGCACGTGTTCCCATGGGAATTGTCCAGGCGCGTAATTCCGGCCCGACGGTGGTGTAAAAAGTAATTAACCCGAGTAGTTTGTAGCCCTCCCGGATAAGATTCTCCAATCCCGATTCATGCAGGCCCATATCAGCAAGGAACGCTGTCCGTTCATCCACCGCCAATTCTGCGATTTCCGCTTCCAGATCTCCGCAGATTGTTATAACGGATGATCCCTCTTTTTCGGCTATTCTTTTAACTACTTGTATATAATCCTGTTCGCCTTTCAAAACCGCTTCGCTGACATTCGCCACGTAAAGTACCTTCTTAGCGGTCAGTAAGTGGAGATCATTCAAAACGGCAGATTTATCCTCCCCAAGGGCAAGATTGCGGCAAGGAATCCCTCTTCCCAGTGCGTCCTGAAGAATGCGTATCGACTCCATGTCATGAGCCGCAGATTTATCACCGGCCTTGATCTTTTTATCAACAATTGAGAGACGCTTTTCCAGAGTCTCAAGATCGGCAAGCATCAATTCCGTATTGATGATCTCAATGTCGCGGACCGGATCGACCATTCCGTCAACATGGACAACATCGGGGTTGTCAAAGCACCTGACAATATGGACGACGGCATCCACCTCCCGGATATGGCCAAGAAACTTGTTTCCCAGTCCTTCGCCCCGGCTCGCTCCTTTGACAAGGCCGGCAATATCAAGGAATTCCATGGTCGTATGTGTCTTTTTCGGGGGGTGAAGAATTGCGGCAATCTGATCAAGACGGGGATCTGGAACGGCAACCATCCCAATATTCGGATCAATGGTGCAGAATGGGTAATTGGCAACTTCAGCCCCTGCGGCGGTAAGGGCGTTGAAGATAGTAGATTTTCCGACGTTGGGAAGTCCGATAATACCACAGCGAAAGCCCATGAGTAGACACCTTTCTCTTTAACGACTTGCTTGAGGATCGCCATAAGCGTATGAATGTTACTAACTTGTCTGAAAATAAAAATCAATGCCTATTATGACTCTCCCCGCAACTGGAAAGGGAAATAAGGGGATATTTTTATTGACATGCAAAAACATCCCCTCTACACTTCAACTCATAGAAAGCGCTAACTTATCAGATTACGTGTACCCACAGCGATGAAATGGGAACCAGATAATGGGACGAATATTAAAATTGCCAGTGACAATCGGCGTCTATTGGATCGAGGTTCCAGAAGCTGACCTGCGTGTGTTGTGTGGATGTCCTGGAGATAGCGTCAAGCATCTTATCAAGAATGGTTTGATTCGACCCAGAGCCAAGGATGGGGTAGTGTTCGAATCTGGTCCAAATGCGATTCTGTTATCCGATCTAATCCTGCAAAACGGCGACTTCTGCAATCTGGCGGAATTCCCCGTACTGCAAATGCTGTACCGCCAAGGCATGATCCTGCCAAACCATCCTAATAACAGCGGCGAAAAGCCTCTATTGGTCGGATCTTCAGAGCAGGTTGAAGCTCAAAAGCAATACATCTACCGGGGCAATTACGGCCTGATTTCCCAAGAGGAAATCGTTCAGGCGGGAATCGACGAGCAGACAGCTGCTGAGATGATAAAACTGAAATTGAGATTTGCCTTCGGTAGAATCAAACCTTCCAGTGAACTTCTGGATACCAGAGCCATCGGTAATGACCAAGTAGAGATAAAAAACAGGGTATTCATATTCCGAAAGTCAGAAAACGTCTTTGAATTCAAATATGAGGGAGAAACTGAGGAAGTAGACCTTAATCTCAAACATGGCGAGAAGTATGAATCAGCCTACCCTCTCAGCTTTCAAAAAATCAAAAGAGAGTTTTTCGGAGTGATCCATTCAGGCGAAGGTGACGGATGGGATATTAGCTGTCCCAGCATGTCCAGCATTCTCATGTACCATGGTAATATCTACCTGATCGATGCTGGTCCTAATCTTCTTTTTAACCTGACCGCTCTTGGTATCGGCGTTGGCGAGATTGAAGGTGTTTTCCTGACCCATGCCCATGATGACCACGTAGCCGGAATTGCCGCTTTAATGCGGTCTGGTAAGAAAGTTAAGTTTTTCTCCACGGCGTTGGTTCGCATATCGGTGGAAAAGAAAATTTCGGCTCTCTTGTCTATCGAAGAAGAGTGGTTTGCAGACTTTTTTGAGATCCATGATCTGGAATTCGATACCTGGAACGATATTGGTGGCCTCGAAGTCATGCCACGCTTTTCCCCACATCCGCTGGAGACCAACACCTTCGTGTTTCGAGCCCTTGGTCCCGATGGGTACAAATCCTATGCCCACCTTGCTGACATAGTTTCATTGGCTGTCCTGAAGGGTATGGTGGTTGGCGCCGATGCCGAGCCAGGAATCAAGCCATCGTTTTTCGAGCGAGTCCGAGGCGAATATCTTGAGTTTGCCGACGTAAAAAAAATCGACATCGGCGGTGGTATGATCCATGGCTTAGCCGATGATTTTCGGCAGGATGAATCGAGTAAGATAATTTTTGCGCATCGTGCTGTTATTCTTACTGCTGTGGAAAAGGAAATTGGATCCAACGCCTCTCATGGGGCAACCGATGTGCTCATTCCAGGCAATGCGGACCTATCTTTGCGAAGCGCTTTTTCCTTGCTCAGCAGTTCTTTCCCAAGCATCTCCCTCCATCATTTGAGAACTCTGATCAACAATGCTATCGTCAGTTTCAATCCCGGTTCGATAATCATCAAGGAGGGTGAAATCTCCCCGCACATGGTAATGATTCTTACTGGTACTGTCGAGAAAATCCACTCCGGAACGAATGATTACAGTCATCTGGAATCGGGGGCGATTATCGGTGAACTTTCCACTTTGAAAGACGAGCCGTCGCTTGCCACCTACCGCTCCTCCGGCTATGTTAACGCGCTATTGATCCCCTCGGTGTTGTTCAAAGAAATCGTTGCCAAGGATGATGCTTTGGAGGAAATCAGGAAAACTCTTGAGATTCGCCAATTATTGCTTTCAACAGGCCTATTTGGGGAAGATGTGGCTTCTCCCATGCAGGACAAGGTTATCGCCTCCCTGAGAAAACGCCGATTCGAGATTGGCAGTGTCTTATCCCACGATGACCTGTCTTATCTCAACGTAGTCGTTACTGGCAGAGTGACACGTTTGGTGGGTGATGAGTTGATTGACACCGTGGGTCCCGGTGATTTCCTGGCTGAGGAAAGAGCAGTTTTCAATATCCCCTGTATGTACCGGATTCGTGCAGACGAGGTGACGGAAGTCTATCAAATCAAAGGAGAAGTTCTCCGGGAGATACCTATAGTGATGTGGAAGTTGCTTGAATCTTACCAGAAGAGAGTCAAGCGCATAATCCACTCCCGCGATGATCGCCATGTTTTCATTTGGAGGGACGAATTCAGGGTGGGTGTTTCGACAATAGATACGCATCATAAAAGATTGTTCGAAATCGCAAACAGCATCATAGAATCACTAAGTTTTGGAAAGGATGCAGAAGCCCAGGATAGCGCCTTCACATCCCTCGTGGATTACACCCATTATCACTTTAGTGCCGAAGAAGAATTCATGGTGCAGTATCACTATCCTCTCAGCCGGGAGCATGAGGATCAGCACGAAAAGTTGACGGCCTTAGTTGCTGACGTAATAATGAAGAGGAGGCAAGGCATATTAATAACAGCTGAGGTAATCAAAACCTTTTTGGAAAACTGGTTGGTGCGGCATATCCTGATTGATGATAAGCGCATGGGCGATTTTTTGAATACCATGGGAGTATATTAAGAAGTCCCTTAGAACGATCACACAATGACCGGCAACAGACCTCATCTGGCGAGATCTCTTTCTCTATCAAAACATTAATTTTACAATTGTAATTGCAATAATAATTCCCACACCGTCGGCAATCAGACACACCGGGACCAGATACTTTGTCCGGCGAATATTCACGGCGCCAAGATAAACGGCAAGGACAAAAAAAGTTGTTTCCGCACTTCCGATGATCACCGCGGAAATCGTGCTGGCAAGCGAGTCAGGGCCCGTAGTTCTGACTATATCGGTAAAGATGGCCGTTGATGCGCTTCCGGAAAGAGGCTTGATGAGTGCCACAGACAGGACCTCGGGGGGAATGCCAAGCGCCGAGAAAGATCCCGAAAGACCCTGCCTGATGAGATCAAATGCTCCGGATGCCTGAAAGGCCTTGACTGCGACAAAAATGGCCAGCAGATAGGGAAAGATTTTAAAAATGACCTCCAGCCCTTCTCTTGCACCTCCCACGAATGAATCATAGACGCGCACTTTTTTAAAGGCGCCGTACAGCACGGCAAAAAGGATAAAGGCGGGAATTGCAATCTGTGAGATAAAGGCAATGGTCTTCATTTCATAAGCCTCCTGAAAAGCACGAGGACGCCAAGGGCGATGACAGCAGAGATTACGGTGGATATTATCGTGGGAAAAACAATGGCCGAGGGGTTTGCAGATCCAAAATCGGAGAGGATACCTACCACGGTAAAAGGAATCAACTGGACACTGGCGGTATTCAGAACTATAAAGAGCATCATTTCAAAGGTAAGGGAGTCTTTGTCTTCATTTAGTGTTTGAAGATCCTGCATGGCCTTGATCCCGAGGGGGGTGGCGGCATTGCCAAGGCCAAAAAAGTTGGCCAGCATGTTCAGCGTAATAGAGGTGATTGCCGGGTGGTCTGGGGGAACAGTTTTAAAGAGACGGGTAATCACTGGTCTGAAGGCATGGGAAATACGATGGATTAGTCCAGAATCTTCAATGATCTTGGTTATGCCCAGCCATAAAGAGACTATCCCCAGCAGAAAAAGCGATATTTCAACCGCTGTCCTGGCCCCTTCAAACATGGCCCTGGTGACTGCTTCGAGCCCGCCGGTCCAGAAGGCGGCAACAATGCTTACAGCAATCAGAACAACCCAGATAATATTCATCAGGTTAAGCAGTCATCCATCATTCTAAATTTTTTCCAGACCGGTGATCCAGGTCTCGATAGATTTTGCAACTTCCTCCCAGTCCGGTTCGGCGATGATGAAATGGGAGTGCCGAGCGAATTCCTGATATGTTGATACAACTTTGTATTTATCGTGAATCTTTCTGGCGATCGCGGGCGGTGTGAGGCGATCCTGACCGCCCACGATGGTGAGAACAGGGCAGATAACTTTTGATTCATCCACGAAAGTTGTCTTTTGCCTGTCGAAGTACCAGAAGCTGATCTCCCAGGCCGCCCGGGGGGATTCGTAGGTGAATTTGTCGAAGACCTTTTTCTGCTCGTCCGGGGGTAGCAGGTACAGGGAAGAATAAACCGCCCCCTCAAAAGTAGGACGCAACGGCTCACGCCAATGTCCTAAACGCTGCCGGTTCATCCAGAAACTCTTGATGCCTGTCCAGGAGATGGGGCTGATACCACGGGGAACTGCCGGTGCAATCAGTATAGCCGCCCTTGCCAGATCTTTACTTGCCAGAATCTGGGCAATCAATCCGCCCATGGAATGGCCAATGATTATGGGCTTCTGATCAAGAGCGCGTATGACCTTTTCCATATCGGCGACATAATCGCGAACACCCGTTTCTATCATCATGGGGTCCGGAGGTAAACGCAGAGGACGGTCGTGGAACCTCAGGGTCGGCGTGATGACGCGATAGCCACGCTGTTCGAAATAGCTTCGATATGAATCCCAACACCAGGAACCGACAAACATACCATGGATCATTACGATGACCGGTTGCTTTGGCTTCTGAGAGACATTCGTTGTTTTTTGCGCCAGGGTTTTGCCGGGTATGCAGACAATGCCTAATATTATCAAAAAGGAAATAAAACTACTTGCCCGATTGAGCATCGGTTTATGCATTTGCATCTCCCATCGGAATCTCTTCTCGGCCGCTTCGACAAAAAGGTCCATAGAGTTTGTTGGTTTCATAACCCAAGACGAATGGTTTGTAATGCAATACCGGGTCGGATGGCAAGAAAAAACCCTTCCTTGTGTAAATAAATTCGCAAAAACATTATTCCCGGTCCTTCAAGGGGAAGGATCGGGCAGGGGAATGGTTAACAAGTCGTAATGAGTCCAGAAAACTCACCCTTATCTGCAAAATCTTTCTCCTTGACAAGCAAGGCCGTAATTATTCATAATTCAATTAAATAAAAACGAGTGGTCCGGATGATGATGTGGTTAAAATACATACAGAGGAGGTCATGTCGATGAATGGAAAAAGATTCGTTCTGCTGCTGCTTGGAATGATTTCATTTGTGGTGATCGGGGTGGCAAATTATGCCCAGGCACTGGAATTAGGGGTTAGGGGGTATTACTGGTTTCCCGCCTTCTCTGCTAATCAGCGGGTAGATACGGCATCCATGAAAGGGACGGAATTCGACGTAAAGAACGCTTTGGGCGTCGGTACCCAGGCTTTCCCGTCTGGTGAAATCTACGGTGGCATCGGCAAGCATCATCTGAGCGCCATGTATACACCCATCAAGTATTCCAGTGATACTACCTTGACCGGGGCGATCAACTTTGGCGGGACAAACTTTACGGCCAATACAGCGGTCAATTATAATCTCGATTTTTACATGATGGATGTAAAGTACCTTTACGATATCATCAACATGGAAAATATCCTCGCAGGTTTTTCCGTGGGACCCATGGTTCAGGTCAAATACGTTTCCGGATCCGCGGAGATGAAAGCCCCGGCAATTGCCGGACAGGATGTAAAACAGAGCTTCAGCGTCCCGATCCCGATGGTGGGATTGGGAGCCCATATCGGTCTGATTGCCAATATCTTGGAGGCCCGGGCACAGGTCACGGGGATGGGATATTCTGGAAATTATGTCATCGAGGCCCTGGCGGACATTTCCGTGACCCCCTTCCCCTTTGTAGATATCCACGGTGGTTACAAATATATTGGCTTACAGGTTGATGTGAGCGACTACTATATGAGCACCCAGTTCAGCGGTCCCTTTGTCGCGCTAACCGTGGGATTCTAAGCCAGTTCAGAGATTTATACACAACGACATAATTGATGACCTCGTAAAAAGTGTTTTCCCTCCTCCCCTTCAAGGGGGAGGCAAGGAGGGGGATGGGGTCAAGAACTTATAAACACTATACATAACCCATCCCCACCCCAACCCTCCCCTTGAAGGGGAGGGAGCTTTGAGGCTTTTTACGAGGTCATCAATAATGAATGAGTAAAAAAAGAGGGGTTCCTGTGAAGGAACCCCTCTTATACTTTAAGCGGATGTGTTTACGGCAGTTTAGTGGTGCTCTTCCATCGCCCCGGCAATGTACATCATGGACAGGAGCATGAAGACGAGGGTCTGGATGAAGGAGATCAGCAGCTTGAGAACGAGGATGGGCAGTGGCACCAGAAGCGGAACGAGAATGAACAGAACGAAGAGCACAATATGGCCGCCCTCGATGTTACCGAAGAGACGCATGGACAGTGAAACGGGACGGGAGATATGGCTCACGATTTCGATGGGCAGCATCAGGGGCGTCAGCCACCAGATGGGCCCCAGGAACTGCTTGAAATACTTCATGCCCTGAATCTTAACGCCCACGATGTGGGTCAGGACAAAAACGACGAGGGCCATGGCAACGGTTGTGTTCAGGTTGGCGGTCGGAGAGTCCAGCCCCGGGATCAGCCCGATGAGGTTCGAGGTCAGAATGAAGAACCCCAGGGTGGCGATCAGGGGGAAGAAACGCATCCCGTGAGTCCCCATGGTATCGATAAGCAGTTTCTGGATGGCGCTGACGAAAACTTCCATAGTGTTCTGAAATCCCCCCGGAGTCAGTTGCAGCCGGCGCGTTGCCAGGAACGAAAACAGGGCCAGCAGAACCATTACAAACCACGTAGCGCTAATGTAAGTGGGAATGCCGGGAAAGATTAACTGCAGGAATGACAGAGTGTGCATCTTCTAATTGACCTCCTCAACGCAAGTTTTTTTTAATGCCACAATGGCAGTCAAAACAATGTTGATAATGACCGTGGAGAGGCCGATCAAGAGGCCGATCACATCCACGATCTGACTGGAAACGATAAAGAACAGGACAATCGCTGTAACGCCGAAGCGAATATAATACTTGAACATGATCCGGGATTTTGCCCGATCATTGAGGTGCTTAAAGACATTTTTGACATCGCGGTAGAGCCAGTGATAATTGACAATGCTGATTAGACCGCCAAGCAGGACGCCAAGGGTGAATTTTGGAGAAAACAGAAACGCGCTGATAAGGACAAAAACGCCAAGAATGCCCCAGTTAACAATTTCAAGTCTTTGCTGGAGCGGGTCTTTTCCGGTGTGGTTCACTTTTTACACTCTTTATAATCGTTCTATCATCCTGAAAGGATCTGCTGATCAGGACATACAAATTCCTAAAGCCACCAAAGACGCCCATGATGAAAAACAGGACTGTGAAGAAGAACGAGGTGCCCATCTTCTTGTCCAGCCAGCTGCCAACGAAAAGCCCCCCAAAAATCAAAAGTACGAAGGCGAAGCCAATACTGCTGGCGTAAGCCATCTGAACGTATGCTTTCCTGTCATCATTATCCATTGGCGCAGCGCCTTCTATCACGGACACACATTGAAGTCAACAAAAAACGGCGTGGAGTATTCATTATCTTTTTGTGATGTTACCCTCCGTTTCGTACCAGGCGATGGTCTTCCGGAGACCCTCACGGAAATCGGTTGCGGCCCGGAAACCGATTTCCTGCAGGGCCTTGGTGGTATCGAGCATCCGGCGCGGCTGGCCGTCCGGCTGGGTGGCATCCCAGGCGATTCTTCCCTTAAAACCTGTCAATTCCACAATTAGTTCGACAAGATCGCGGATGGATATTTCGAATCCGGCGCCGATATTGACCGGTTCGGACTTGTTGTATCGTTCCGTGGCCAGAACGATGGCTTCCGCTGCATCTTCAACATAAAAGAATTCCCTGGTGGCTTTCCCGCTTCCCCAGACGATAATTTCCCCTTCACCACGAATTCTTGCATCGACGCACTTTTTAATCAAGGCGGGGATTACGTGAGAGGAGCGGGGGTCGAAATTGTCCCCCGGCCCGTAGAGGTTCACCGGCAGCAGAAAAATGGAATTGAAACCGTATTGCCGGCGGTAGGCCTGGGACTGAACAAGCATCATCTTTTTGGCCAGACCATAAGGGGCGTTGGTTTCTTCGGGGTAACCGTTCCAGAGGTCATCTTCCCGGAAGGGAACGGGGGTGAACTTCGGGTAGGCGCAGATTGTTCCCAGGGCCACAAATTTCTCGATCTTGCGGAGATAACCCTCATGGATAAGCTGGACCCCCATCATGATGTTATCATAGAAAAGCGATCCGGGATTCTCCCGATTGAACCCTATCCCTCCCACTTTGGCAGCCAGATGGACAACGATATCCGGTTTCGTATCTTCGTAGAGACGCTGGACATCGCCCAAGTTGATCAGATTATAATCGGGCAGGTCAGCTACCGTAATGTTTTCATGACCACGGTCCCGGAAGGCCTTGATGAGGTGCCTGCCCAGAAAGCCCTTGCCCCCGGTAATGGTAATGAGTTTGTCTTTCATGGTTCCCTCATAGCATGTGATGGTTTCCCGTGACATAGCCGGCGTTGCAAAGGGTTTTTTCCTTCTCGGCGCTTTCCATGTCTGCGGCAACCATCATGTCGATAAGGGCCTCAAAGCCGATCCGGGGTTGCCAGCCAAGCTGCTTCTTCGCTTTGGTGGGATCTCCCAGGAGGACGTCAACCTCAGTGGGGCGGAAATAACGCTTGTCAATAATTACGTATCTTTCATAGTCCAGATCGAGTTTCCGGAAGACCTGCTCGGCAAATTCCCTTACCGAGTGGGTCTCTCCCGTGGCAATAACATAATCGTCGGGTTTTTCCTGCTGAAGCATCATCCACATGGCCTCCACATAATCCCCCGCGAAGCCCCAGTCCCGCTTGGCTTCGAGGTTTCCCAGGAAGAGCTTGTCCTGAAGGCCGAGCTTGATCCGGGCCGCCGCCCGGGT
>Ga0247841_10004250_pt1 | contig 24953 bp, 44 predicted proteins | sample LaCruzMarch2015__2_FD_192410 | JGI IMG/M metagenome (GOLD analysis project Ga0247841, IMG submission 192410) | Freshwater microbial communities from meromictic Lake La Cruz, Castile-La Mancha, Spain - LaCruzMarch2015_18m | ecosystem: Environmental > Aquatic > Freshwater > Lake | place: Spain... | reverse complement strand
AATAGATGCTGTTGGCTCTCGGTCTTCAGTCATTGTTATTCTATCCTTATCTATATTTACACTTGCTATTGCTTCTTTCTTTGTAAAAACATTTAATCGGTCTTTCATTTATTTCTCCTCCAATAATTCTTCATTACACCAATCATAAAACTCTTTGGATAATTCTTTTTTAGATATGAAATCTAAAGCTAATCTTTCCCAACCTATTCTTTTATACATTTCTGTGTTTCTTCTTTTCATTATTTTACTCCGATAATAATTTTAAAACTTCTTCCATAGCTAAATAATAAGATTTAAATATTTTTTTATCATTAAAATCTAATTTATCCTTTTTTTCTCTTAGTTTCATTGCTTTTATATGTCTATTTATTTCTTGTTTCAAATCTTCAACATCCTTGAAACGAGAATCTAATTCTTTATAACATTTTTCAATTTCTTCAGTTAAACTAAAAAATCCAGGACTTTTAGCTTTTATTCTTTCCATAATCCTTTTATTTATTAATTCACTCGCTAACATAATAATCAATCCTCCACTTCTTTAAAACTAATTTTCTTACCCCAAATTGGACAATACTTTAATTCAATATCCACATCATATTCTCCACAACCCATATCTAACCACAAACTTATTTTATTATAATAACTTCCTAAAGATAAGTCAATTATTTTATTCTTTAATTCTTTACAACAAAAGTTCGTTGTAGGGGATATTCTCCATCCATTTTTTATATATTTAATAATCATATTTAATCATCCCTCTTTAAATTTATCCCATTTATGTCTTGCACCAGAATACCAGTCAAACATATCTAATCTTAATTTACACATTTCTCCTGTAACTTTATTGTGAAAAACAATACCTTCTGGTTGTTTTTCTATTCCTTTACTCCTAAAATAAATTGATTTTAAATTTTTGAATAAATCTGAAAATGCATTAACCCAATCCTCGTCACTTTCTAGATGGTGTTCATCCAACCAATCATAATAAAACTTAAAATAATAGTGTTCTTTAACATATTCAAATGGTAACCACAATGGCATTTCTAATCCATAAGCATTACTTTGTATCTTTGGCCCTAATAACTCCCCAAAATATTGTCCATCAGTCATTCTATCTAATTTAAATTTACCTTCATCAATTGCTCTTTTTATTCCTTGATAAAACCATTCTTTTTGTTTCCAAATATCTATATTGTTTTCTCTATTTAGTATTTTCTTAATGTTTCCATCTTCAACATAAACGGATACATTTGTACCATCAAATTTCTCGGTTGCAATAACCACATTCTTGTCTAATATCCATAAGAATTCTTTTCTAAATTTAGGAACACAAACATAGTTACCATTAATTTCTTCCCTTTCAAAAGGACTTTCAAGTTTTGGCATATCATTTAGTTTCATTTCAATCCCCTTCCCTCCTTTAAGTTTGCAATCTCATATCTTTTAACCAAGCTAGATTTATTGGATTTTAGAATTTTATGCAATTCATCTTGATACTTCTGATACTTCGTTTTTTTCAACATATTCTTCCACCAACTTTTGTATTTCTTTGTATATTGTTGTTTCTTTTGTTTTACACACTGCTTCAAATCTTTCTTTCAATTCCTTTGAAACACTTGTTCCTATTCCTACCATATTATTTCACCCCTGTAAATATAAAAAGAAGACATTAGTGTCTTCTCACAATTTCTCTTTCTCTGAAATCAAAGTCTGTCCAATAACAAACTTTCCATGTAGACATTTCTAAATCAAATGCTGTCTTTGTAATATTCCCGCCGTTCTTTTTTAATTGCTTTCCTATTGCCGTTGATAACTTCTCTTGTTGCTTTATACTATATCTCATTTCTCATCACCTTATTTTTTTTGCATTATTGCATACAACAATAATTATAATCCCTTTTCTAACTTATTGCTATTTATTCTATCTTTTATTGTTTTGTATAATCCTGTTAATGTTTTGAATCTTTCCTTTTCAATAATGAATTCCTTTGCTTCAGTATCAAAAAATATTTCCTTTTCCCCATGCCTCTGATAAAATTCAATCATTGTAATGCCTCCTTATAAACTTTGTAAGTATTCTATTTCTTCATTACACCTCTTTATTGCATCCTTATTTGTGTGTAAATAATACTTAATCATTACTAATGTATTAATCCTATTTCTCACTACATCTGCCTTTCTATATTCATAACCTGTTTTTAAAGAATTAATATTTTGCTCTTTACCATCAATACACACTTTCTTTAAATATTCAGAATCACAAAATAAAAATTCAAAGAACTTCTCATCCATATTCTTAAAGAATATAGATTCCTCATCCCCATTCTTGGTTGTTATCATTTGTATCATTTCGTCACCCTTTTTCTCTTTGAATAAATTTCAAAACCCGAACACATACCACTTATACGACCTTTTATCCATTTACCATCTGTTGTAAGTTTAAATTCATTTATTTGGTATTTTACTTTATAATCATTTGTGGTTATTGTTAGCTCACCTTCTGTAAATATGTTCTTTGGGTCAATTTTTGATATGCTTTCTCTAATATTTTTTGGAATCATTTAATCACCCACAACAATATCTGGACAAGAGTCTTCTGAGCATGAAGTGCATTCACCATTGCAGTTGTCATCACATTCTGTGTTTTCACAATTTGGTTCATCATCCATAATTTCATCCTCCAATTATTTCACTAAATATATTAAACTATATAACATTGATGGGAATAATACTAAACCATCTGTGTATAATACAAATTCTTTTCTTGTAGGATTGGTCTTGAGCATTTCCTCAAATGCCTTTTCTATTTCATGTTGATGCTTTCTTTGTTCATAAGAATCTTCCTTGTTGTGTTTTAATAATGTTTCTTTCCAATTCATTTTAATCATCCTCATATACTGCGATATAATGTGCCCAATAAGATGTTAGGTAATATCTTGCAAATAAGAATATTACAATGGCAATAATAAATCCGAACAAAATTAATTTAACAGTATTAAAAAATAAATCGTGCAAAAGAATCATTAACACTATCGTTAATATTGCTGTTGCAATTATTGATATCATTAAATCCGAATCTCTTTGTTCTTTGTTTCTCTTCATAATTCATCACACCCATAGTCCCCTTCTTTTGTGTATTTTTCCTTCTCCGTCTCTGGCCTTATAATATAAACCACCTTTGTCCTTACCCCAGAACTTTTCGTTCAATATGTTTATTTCGGTATCTGTTCTGTGAATAAAGAACTTATCCCCATCCTTATATTTAATGAAGTCATTAAGTTTAGATTTCTTTACTTCTTCATCAAATTCTTCCTGTGTTAATATTAATAATCCCATTACTTGTCTCATTCAAAACCACCTCAAACAAATCATTGCAAAAATTAATGCTGCAAATAAAATCAATATGTATGTTAATAGTGTCTTAATAACAATGTCCATCTTCATTCTAAATCACCATTCCAATCCACCCAATATTCTGCTTGTGTTAAGTTAGTTGCTTCCTTTACCAACAAATGATTCTTCAACACTAATGATTTAATGTTGCTTTCATTACTTACCCAAATCTCATATCCTTTATAATTTTCTGCAAAATGATATGGTTCTTTCTTGCTTTTCATATAAGAATCCTTATCCAACATGATAAAGCAATCATCACAAAAAAAATCACCCATATACTTTTGTGTTGCTATTCCACCACAATTCAAACAACAGTTCATTTCAAATCACTTCTCCCTTTTTATTCTTTTAATTTTAAACTCTTTTTGCATTTCTTCCCAAGTCATTAATTTGTGAAGTTCTCTTCTTCTATAAATTTCTTTGTTTGGTGCATCTCTTAATCCCGTTCCTTTTGTTACCATTTCAAATCACCTAATGATAGGTGTGGGAGTCGAACCCACAGGATTTTAGGATTGTATTTTGAGGTCTGAAGTCAACGAACACGACACTTATAAAACACACAACCACGTCCTATCTTAATATTACTTAATTATTACCTCTACAAACAACTTGCCTGTTCCCATGTCTGAATAAAACATTGTCTCATATTGTATTGATTGACCATAATCTTTGATTATTGTTTTCCAAATCTCATTCATAATAAACTCAATGTGTTGCTCATAACCTTCAAACTTAGTATCAAAATCAAATATGAACAAATTATCTTTCTTCTGCACTTTGTAATCCATTTCATTTCACCTTCTTTTGCTTTGCTATTAATTCTCTTTTATACTTACTTAATAACCTTTTAATGTTTGGTAAATCGTCATAAGTGGATTTCTTCATCTCATTAATATCAAACATTCTATCTTTATAATTCAATTGACAAAAATACTTTAAGTAACCATAAAATGCGACAATCATTTCATCTTCAAATCTTTGCTGTTTTGGATTTAAATCTTTATAATGTATTTCATTCTTCATTTCAATTCCTCCATCATCTTATTTTAACTACTACTTTTGGTGCAAACATTAACCTGTCTATTTCAATCATTATGTTTTCAAACTCTTCAAACAAATCATTACTGATTTTGAATATTTTATCAAAGTCATCCTCTAATCTATTCTCTATTACCCTAACCTTTGCATCCATTATTCTTTGTCTTAATTTTTCATCCAAGAACTCTGGTATTTCCATTTCCATCAAATGGTCTGATGCTCCATACAATCTTGAATCGGATTTACAATTAATGGTATTGATTATTCTAAAATGCTTGTGCTCTAAAAACAAAGCAATTGCGGTTATGAACCCAGTATTAAATTCTGGTTCATCTTCTTCAGCTTGCTTGAGCATATCATCATCTTTTTTTCTATCATAACCATCATCTAAATAATCTTGCTGTTCTTGTGTTAAACTCATATCAATTCTTCCCTAATCACAATATGTTCTATTACATAAAGGACAACCTGTTATTAAGTTATTACTTACATATTCTTTTGTTAATCTATCATAAATCTGACGATGACAACACCAACAAATACCATCACTTGGGGTGAACAAAGGTAATTTATTCTTTAAGGTATATTCTTTTTGTAATTTTATTTTTTCTTTTATTTCATCAGTTTGTTCTGTTTTAAATTGTATAATTAATTCACTCATAACCTATTCAACTCCTTTTTGCAATAATCCAAAGTTGTTATTCATTTCAAAAACAATGTTGTTTAATACTTTAATCTTTTTATTGTATGCAATCTCTTTCAATTCTAATTCTTGAATTCTTGATGCTAATACATCTACGTCTGAGCAATGATCATTGAACTCTCTCTTGTAAATTTTTGTTTCAATAATTCTCTTCATAAATCATCACTCTCTGGAATACCATCAATCTCTTCCTCTCTTGTGATATTGAAACCCACAATAATACTACTACCAATGTTCTGAATAGAATTAATGGTAATAACATCTTCATTTTCAATGTCTTGTGAATCCTTTTCCAAGAACTCTTCAATCCTCTTTGCTAAGTATTTCTCAAAATTAGTAAATGAACTCAATCCTGCAAGAACAATTTTATCTTTGCTAATTCTTATTGTTCCTTCAGCTATTAGTGTATCAATAGTAATGGTGCAATCTTGCCCAAACTCTACTGCATCTTCATTGCTCCTTTCAAACAAATCAAAATCAGAAAGGTCAATCAACTCAAACCCATACTCTAAAAACTCTTTTGTTTCTTTCTTCATATTTCTTCAGTCCTCACTTTTATTTTTAATAATAATATTATTTTTATTATTATTATTAATATTAAGTTACAAAGCATTTATAAAGCTATCTATTGTGGTGAATTCATTAACTTTATGCATTTAATCATAATCAACTATTCTTTTGATATATTTAGCATCATATTGCTCCATATCATCATAATAATTTTGGATAGTTGTTATGTCCTTCTTTTTTGTGTATCTCTTTTTATAATCATCCTCATAATCAAATTTTTCATAAAAATCTTTATGTTCTATTGTCCCAACACTTTTAATATTAAGATTTTCTATTTTATATATATTATATTCCTTAATTTTAATACTCTTTAAGTCCTTAAAGAAATTTTTATTGCTGTCCTTTGTAAAACCAACTAATATTCCCTCACCAGCATAAAAAGATATGGTTGTAGCATCATTTTTGAAATAGTACCCTATTTTATCTAGTTTATCATAAATTAATATAGAGTAACTACCCCTTTCTGTTTTAAGTGTTTGCTTAATTGCTATTACTACATCTTTAATTAATGAATAGTTATAACAGAAAACCTCAAAGAATTCTTTGCTATCACTTTTTTCTTTATGATTATTGAACCCATAAAGCACTCCATTATGAACAAATACAAATCTTTCATTTTGGAAAGGTTGTAAGTTGTCTAATGAATGCCCAGAAGTTGCAATTCTTTCATGCCCAATAACAGCTGAACTATTAATAAAATTATTTTTATATTTATTAACATCTATGTTATCAGCTGAGGTTATTAATTTGTTTCCAAATTCAAAATACACTCCTGCCCCATCTGTATTCATCGCATAACTCGCAGCACAACTAAAATTAAAAGCTGTAAGTAAATCATTATGTCTTGCCTTTTTATTCTTAAATAAAATATTCAAATTACACATATCATTTCATCTCCATTCAAATTATTATTTGTTCTTCCTGTCCCTGTATTCTTACCCAATCCCTATCTGTTGTATCAACAACAACATCCTCTTCTTGTATTATGGAAGGTTCTTTAACCAATGTAACAGTAACTTCTTCACTGATTGCTTTAAGGTGTTGATCAATACTAACAAAGAAACATTTTATTATTGCTTCATAAATGTTCTTAATATCTTTTATTGTTTTGATATGGATCAAGTTTGACCCTCTGATTTCAACTGTTTTCCATTTACTATTGTAGTTCAACCAATTATGTCTTTCTCTCCAAAGTTCATGATATTTAAACTTCTTTGCATAACTTCTATAGAAATGATTAAGAACTTCAGGGTAATCTTCTAAAGCAACTTTAATATTCTTATCAAAGTGCTTTAAGAAATCTTCATTCATAATCATATCTTTTAAGTCAATACTATTAGCTGATATATGAATATGGGCCCCAGTACTTTCATTAAAATTTAATACATCTGTAAAGTCTTCATTCTCTTCACAACCAGTTAATTCTTTTAATTGTTTACTCAACCCTCTAAATGCACTATTCAATTTAAGTGGGTAGGTTATAAACTCTGCACCTATTGTATTTTTTTTTGTACAAACAATACTTGCATCTGATTCAACCCTAATTGGTCTGGTTCCAAGTCTTTGTTTTCTAAAACTATGATAATTATTCACCCCAAGTTCAAGTGTTTCTAATCTATCAGAATCAACTTCTGATTCAATTTCAAATCCAACCCTAATTGAATGTAAGTATCGATCAAACATAATTAAATCCCCCCATTATTAACTTTTATATATACTGAGGCATTTCTTGTAAGTTTGCTTATATCTGTTCTTGTTCTGATATATTCTGCAACGGTTGTTACAAAATCTTTTAATTGTTCATAATCTTGTATTCTTCTAGCTTTGAATTCATAAACAGTAGAAGTGTTAATGTCTTCCTTTTTCCAAACCTCTCTAAAATCAAAAGATATAATGTAAACCATATCATCAGAATTAGGAAAAGTAATTGCTTCAGCGATTTTTTTAGGAACCTTCATGCCTTTATAAGAAAAGTAATACTCTTCATTAAAGTAATTCATAAACTCCTTAAAAGCGGGGAGCAATGCAACCTTGAGTGTTCCAATGGAATCAGAATTTAATGCAACCTTGCATTCATCTGGTCTAAAACCAATTTCAAAACACTTGATCATTTCTTCTTTTTTTTGTTCCATATTTTCAGACCTCTGTATTTTTATTTTTAATAATAATATTATTTTTATTATTATTATTAATATTAAGATAGAAAAGGTTTATAAAGCTATCTATTTAGTTTTCTAAACAGAAAGGTTTATAAAGAGAATCATGGTCATTATTTTGATTACTACGAATGATTTTGATCCAAATGTTAACTTGTTAACTATTACCAGTTTAAAAATAAAAATAAAAATAATAATATGAAAAATACCAAAAATACTGTTTTGAAATACACAATTTATTTTTTCCATGAATTTATTTTTTGACGAAAATCGAAATCCGGAAAAGGAAATAAAATTTAAAGAATTTATTGGTGATATTCTGATATGATGAAAAAAATGATTACTGATGATGATTGAAATGAATGCCTCCTTTATATATTATATATTACTTACTGAATTTATTATTTAATTTATTAATTGATTTATTAGGTAGTATTATAAGTAGATCCGGAAACCATGGTTTTTAATATTAATAATAATAATAATAATAGGGCCTTTTAATAAGGATATGGAAGGTGCGAAATTAAATAAATTTCATAAATTATAAATTCAAGTGGTCATTTTCACCTTAAAAAATAAATTATTTCCATTATTTACACATATTATTTAGTTTATAAAAAATAAATTAAATAGCTTTAAAAACCCTTTGTTATATAATTTAATAAGATGGAGGTAACAAAGTATGAGCACCAAGGAGGAATCAGTTATGGATGAGGAAGCATCAAAAGAATCATCAGAACATCAGTTATCATCATTACGCACCACTTTACGCAATTTGCAATCAAGGTACGACGAATTAAATTTCAAGTATCAGGCAGAAGTAAGCAGTTTACAGCACGTAATAGAGGGAGATTTTGAGAAGTGGCAGAGCAATGGAAACAAGAAATTTTTCACCAAGAAGTGGCAATCATTAAAGCGCATCAAGTTAATCAACGGCAATTTAATCATCAGTTTGGAAGACGAAAAGGAAATCATGCATTTGGAGAAGGATGTTCAGTTATTAGTAATTTTTGAAAGATTAGACAATTTCATGGATTATGAATACACCGAAGACAAGGATTCACACCAGAAGGTATTGGAATTGAAATGAAGGGATAAATTATGGGATGGGCAGAATTATCAGAAAAGAACGAAAGCAGGCCCGAAAGGGATATCATCATCGACGAAAGCAGCACCCAGAACGTTGTAAAACGTTTATTTGCATTTTTAAACAACGAAGGATATTATTGTTTCATTGAGGGCAATAAGTTTTATATGTATGAATACCATTATAGCATTATCAGGGAGTATTCAAATTACCCAACATTCATTCAATTTTTGCAAGCAACCATGACTCAGCCTAGTTTAGTCAAGAAACTTCAATATTGGTTTTATAACAATTTTGGAATAAAGTTCAACAACGATGATTTACATGGAATAATAAGAAAGATAGTAAAGAGAATAATGGGTGAGGAGGAGGATAAGATTAGCGATAGGGAAATACGCAATCATATTCTTGGAGAAATCACTAAAGTCAAGAATAGAATTAAGAAGATGAGTTCAGAAGTATTATTATTAAATGGAAAGAACGATTACGAATTAAATTTATTCAAACCTAGCAGAATAATGCAATTAGCATTAGAAAGAAAGGATGAAAGAATAATTGTCATAGAAGATTTCAAGAATATTAACGAATTTTTGGAAGTATTCACCGACAAGGAAAACGAGGATAAAAGTTATAATTATCTTATCAATTATTTAGCATATTGGGTTCAGAATTTAGGTTTAATCACACCTCAGATAGCATTTTACATGTGTGGAACAGAAGGAACAGGAAAGGGAACATTAGTTGAGCAGATTTTATTTAAGTTTTTAAATGAAGTGGATTATGAAAAAATAACTGTAAATGAATTAGATAGATTTAATGCAAGAATCAATAACAAATATTTAGTATTTTTGGATGAAGCAATAATTGATAGAAGAATGAAGAGTATATTAAAGAACATAATTGGTAACCAAAGGATTGGCGTAGAAGCTAAGAATAAGGATCCCACAACAATCAATCACGTAGCATTATGGTTCATAGCAAAAAACGATATGCGTGATAGTGTTTTGGATACAGGAGATAATAGAAGATATTCAATATTATATAATAATAGAAGTTTAATAAACAGGTGGGGAGTGGAAAAGACACGTTGGTTCAGAGGAATATATTGTGGAACAAAAGAATTTGAACAAGAATTAATAAATTTTGCAATATTTTTATTACAAAAGAGCGTAGACATTTCAAAGACCATTGTACCATTAGACAACACTGCAAGAAATTTAATTAAGGAATTGGAAGAGGAAAAGGATATGTATAAAGTACAGATATTAGAAAGATTTTATGATTTCATGGAGGATGCAATAGTTTATAATGATCAAGAATTATCTTTAGAAAATAAAAAGAAATTAAGGGTTATTTATTTATTAAAGGATAAAATGTTTTTATTCAATGCATATAACATCAGACCAGACTTGGCTGGATATTTAAGTATAAGAAAGAGCGAAGTAACTCAGTATTTATTTGATCATATGCAATTCTCCTATTTTGAACCAAAAGGAGATAAGCATATTGCAACATATGATGGAGTAAATGCAATTTGGTTTAAAGTAGATTTAAATAATAATCCAGAATTATATAGAATTTTAGATGATTTATATATAAGAAAGATTAAAGAAATTGTAACTATAAAGGATGAAGACAAATGATTGAATTAAGCATTAGTTTTGAAAATTATGTAAATATGAATGATAAGAATAAAGAATATTTAAAATCTAATTTTAATTGGGATAAGGAGGATAGATTATGGATTAGCAATAACGAATACAAGGAAACATTAGAATACATAGAAAATCATAAAAACATTATAAATAATTATTCTTCTTTAAAAGAAAAATTAAATATTATATATAATAAATATAAAATAAAGAATAAAGATTTAGAAGATTATTCATATTTATATGATTTTCAAAAGAAGATTATCATTGAAACTTTAAAATTATATGAAGAAGGATATCGAGGATGTAATTATTTTATGGAAGTTGGTATAGGAAAATCCATAACCAGTTTAGTATCTGCGGAAATTATAAATAATAATATAAATAACCAACATATAATAATATTATGTCCTTCCGTATTAAAAACACAATGGAAGGAAGAAATTGACAATTTTAAATTGAAAGGTAATAGTATAATCATTGAGGGTTCACCTAATAAGAGAAATGAGCAGTGGAATGCAGATGTAACATATAAAATTTCAACATATGAAAGTTTTATAATAGATTATAACAAAGGTTATATTAATGATTTCAATATTTTCATATTAGATGAGTGCTTAATCATCAAAAACCCTAACACTAAAGTACATAAGACCATACAAGAAATAGGTAGAAGAGTAAAATTCATATTTAATTTAACAGGTACACCTTATTCTAATACTTTAAAGGATGTTTTTGGTATAAATTATATCATTGATAAAAATAATTATAAAAATATAATTCAATTTAATTCTCATCATGCCGTGTATAATGAAATTTGGAATGGAAGAGAAAAAATTATCATCATATCAGGATATAAGGATGAAGATATATTTTTTAATAAGATTAAAAAACATACATTTCTTTTAAAGAAAAAAGACGTAAAATCAGATTTACCGGAGATAACTATATATACAAGATATTTTAAAATATCTCCAGAACAAAAAAAATTATTAAAATATTTAAAATCATATTTAGATGAAGAGGAAAGTATATTTACAATATTTATGTTATTAAAGATGTTAGATTGTTCTCCTAAATTATTAATGTCCTCCTCTAGTGAAAAAATATTAGAATATGAGAATAAAGAAGAAATAAAGGAAATAGGAGAAAAGGTAGAAAGATTGAAAGAAGAAATAGAACAAATAGGTAATAATCAAGTATTAATATTTACGGAATTTATCAACATGGCAAATTTTATTAATGAAGAATTAAACAAAAATGGATTAAATTGTAATGTAATAACTGGTAATACAAATCAAAAGAATAAAGATGAAATAATTGAAAAGTTTAAGAAGAATACTTTACAAATACTTGTAGCAACAGATTGTTTGAGTCAAGGAATTTCATTCCCTAATGTAGATTATTTAATTAATTTTGATTTACCTGTAACTGTTGGTGAAATGGAACAACGTAAAGGAAGAATTTTAAGAATAAATTCTAAAGAGAATAAAGTAATAATCAACTTTATTGGTTCAATAATTGGTTGGAGAATTAAAAACATTTTAGAGAATAAAATGGAATTTGCAAATGAGATGGAAAAAATCAAATATATAGTAAGTAAATAACATACATTTATAAAGAAACCTTTAATTTGAGGGAAAGCTTTATAAACCTTTTCGACCTAATATATTAAAGTGTTAATAAAAGTTTATTAATTGGAGATGATTTGAAATGAAATGGCAAATGTTAAACAAGATTTTAAACGAAAGTCAAAATAATACTAATTCTGAAAAAAATGTAGATAAAAGAATTAAAGATTGTTCTTTATATTCTGCAAAAAAGTGTAATCTTTATAATATACCTGTTTTTATATCATCAGATATTGAAAAATAGTTTGTGAGGGATAAGTATGGTGGATAGGAAATGGAAGGAGGGGGATATAATTCCAATGAGTTATGCAAAGTTTTGTGGAAATATAATTTATTTAACAAAAAAAATAGATGCAGGAAACTTTAAAGAATTTGAGGAAGATTGGAAACACAATGGCTCCCCAATGTTAAAATATGCGTTAACAGATAAGAAAGCAAAAGAATTGTTGGACCAAATGATGAGTTTAGCAATGGATAAGTTTTATTTAAATGAAAAAATGGAAAAGGATAAAGGTGAAAGGATATGAATGATGTTAAAAAAGTATTAATGGAACACTATCAATTAACAGATGAGAAATGGGAGGAAGTTTTAAAAGAACAAACAATAAAGTTTAAGGAATTATATTCTACTTTACCAGATGAGGTATTAAAAATTAAGATTTTAAACTCAATGCGTTCAAGATTATTAAGAGATAAGAGTTCCGGTAGAACAGAGGACGATGTCATATTTTTTGGTTATATAGAACCAACAGGATTCAATAGAATAAGAAATGCAACATATAAAAAGATAATGAAAGAAACAGATGGTTTCAAAAAAGCACTTGCACAAAAATTAATAAATACTGAAGGTACATTAATAGATAAATGGGGAAATGAAATAGATACAGATAATATTTCAAAAGGCGATATTCATACATTAATGGGTTATAATGAAAAAGATGACCTTATATTAGGTAATATACAAGATTCTAAAAAGAATGAGATTGTATTTGGGAAACCATGTCATGTTGTTTTTACAAATTCAAAAGCAAAAAGTCCTATACAAAACATTGAAATAAAAAATATTGATACTATTACACCTTTAGAAAGTATAACACCAATAAAAGATATGCCTTCTCATATAGAATCAATGTATATGAAATATTTAACTAAAGAAATACCTATTATTAATAAAGTAGATGAAATAAAAGGTTGTTTATATAAGTATGTTGCTTTACAGGGTATCATATCAAAAATTTATGATTCATCATTTGGTACTGCTGTCGAATTAAGTACAGAAGATTCTGATTGGAAATATATTTTAAAATTAAATATTTCAAATAGAATTAAAAACTTCTTAATTAATTTTGTAAATGAAGATTTAATGGTAAAAGTAATTGCTAAAGTCCAACAAGTAGATGAAAATGATTTTACAATTAAATTATCTGCTATAACTTTATGGTGTCAACCTGAAGATATTTTAGAAAGAAAAGAAATTAATGTTGAAATAAAAGAAGAAAGCAAAGAAGGTACAAAGAGTTGGTAAAATGCAAAAAACATTAAATGGAATATTCATTGATAATTTAGATCCCCTACAAAGGATTAAAAGATATGATGAATTAAAAAATAATGTTAAATATAATGACCAAATAGTTATTGAAAAGAATAAAGATATTTTTGAAGATGCAGAAAAAGAATTAAAAGGTAGAGATATAAAAAAACAAATAATAGAAATATCAGATAGAATATCTGACCTTGAAATTCTTTTTATAAGTTTTCAAAAAGAACTTTTTAAAATAAACAAAAAAATAGAAAAGATAAAAAAAAAAGGAGAAGAATAGATATGAATAAAGAAATAGAAATAAGTAAAATAATTTATAATGAAGTTTCATATAATGATTTTAGAAAACCACAATGTATGGTTAAAAATATAAGAAAAGTTTCAGGTGATAAAATATGAGTTGGGGTGAAGTAAAAAAGGATGATAAGCCGATACAATCTAAAGAAGAAAGAATAAAAGAACTCCAAGAAAGATTGAAAGCAAAGAGACAAGTGGGAGCAAATAAATTAACTACTGGAATCTTTGGAATTGAGGGGGTTGGTAAATCTGGATTAGCAATAGCTTATGCTGCTAAAAAGATTAAAGATGTAGAAAATGGTTATGCAAAAATTATTGATTTGGATTCAGGGTGTGCAGAATTGTTACAATTTTATCCAGAAGAAATAAAAAAGAAAATTTTTATTTCTAATCCCTTAATCTTTATTGAAAATACAGAACTCAATACATATGAGATTGATAACATTGCAACATTCAATAATGTTAAAAGAGATATATATTCAATAAAAGAATTAATGGATTTAGGGGATACAGATTGTAAATTAATAATCATTGATGGTCTTTCTCAATTATTAAAGCTAGCAGAGAATCAAATGCGTATGGATAAAAATATTAATCCAGATGGTGGGGTTAATATGATTTATTGGAAAAATAGAAATAAAATATTTGAAGAAATATTAGAGTTTTCTAAAGCATTACCAATTGATGTGATTTTTATTGGACATAGTGATTTTCTAAGAACAGAAGAAGGGAAAGAACTTGCATCAATAAAACAAAAGGTTTTAGCAATGTGTCATCAGATTATTGAACCAATAAAATTAAAAGAAGATAAAACAGACAAGGTAACTTTCATTGCAAAAATAAATAAATCTAAATATAATATTTTAGAAGAAAATAAGAAATATGTTTTTGCAGAGAAAGAAGGAGAAAAATATTGGTTTGATGTAAAAGATATGTTCGAAAAATTGAAATATAAAAAATAAAAAGGAGAATGAATATGGGTGCAGAAGATAAAATAGCAAAAAGAAAGAAAAGAATGGATAAATTAGAATTGAGAAAAGAAAAATATGAAATAAAATTAGATACATTACAAAAAAGAATAGATAAACTAAAAGCATTAAATAATAAAGTTATAGGTGGGATATGATGGATGAAAGCACTAAATATAAGATGGAATTAATTAAAAGGTCAACCATAAGTGGTTTAATTAATGAAATAAAAATTAACAAGAATGAGATTATTTCTATTGACCCATCATCTATATGTTTAAGTATTGCAAAAATTGTAGATAAATATAAATTTGAAGATGTATTTTGTATTATGAAAGCAAACGAATTAATTAATTCCTGTAATGATTTTGATAATATGAAATTATTGGAGAACAGATTAATATTCTCAGATGCATCTAATAATAAAAATTTGCAATGGTTAATACAAGATGAAAATATATTACCTAATAACCCAATTCCAAATATAAAATATAATGAAAGTAATTATTTAAAGGTGGATAAGGGTAAACTTACAGAAATTAAAAATTCTATGAAATTAAATATATCTAATGTAGTAAAATTTATAACAGAACCTATGAATGAAACCAATAATAAATTAATGTTAATTATAGGAGAAAAAACTGAAAATATATTTTCATTAAAATTATTGGATTTATCTAAGGATATCAATATAGATGTATCATTTTCAAAAGAATATTTAAAAAGTATATTAGAAAGTTTATCAGATAATGAGATTTATATTTATTTAGAAAATGATAAACCTTTAAAAATAGAACAGAAAAATGATGTAATAACTATTGAAATATATTTAGCACCCAGAGCTGAGTAAATATGATATTAGCAGAAAAGTATAGACCTATGAAATTAGAAGATGTAGTAATCAATGAATCATATAAGGATAAATTTAATGATTATATAAAAGAAAATATATTCCCACATCTTCTTTTTCATGGTTCCCCGGGAACAGGTAAAACAACAATAGCAAGAATATTAATAAATAATATTGATTGTGATTATATTGAATTAAATGCTTCGGATGAAAGAGGTATAGATACAATTAGAAATAAAGTAAAAGATTTTTCTTGTATGAAAAGTTTTAAAAAAATCAAAGTTGTATTTTTAGATGAAGCGGATTATCTTACACCGGACGCTCAAGCAATATTGAGAAATTTAATGGAGAGATTTTCTAATAATACGAGATTTATTTTAACATGTAATTATGTAAATAAAATTATACCGGCAGTAAGAAGTAGATGTCAATCATTTTTATTTATACAATTAAATGAAGAAACAATTAAAAATTATATCTGTAATGTATGTAATAAAGAAAAAATAAAATATAATGATTTAGATATAGAAAAATTAATCAAAACATGTAATGGAGATTTAAGAAAAACATTAAACACTTTACAAAAGAATATAAATAATAATGAATTTAAATATATAGAATCAAATAATAAATATTTAGAATTAGTAAATTTAATGAATAAAAAAAAATATAATGAAATAAAGGATTATTTAAATAGTAATATTATAGATTATGAAGAATTATATAAATTTTTAATGTATAATTCTGAAAATTTAAATCATATATTAATTATTGCAAAATATTATTATCAACATTATACGGTAGGTTCCCCAGATATAAATTTTTTAGGGTTATGCGCTGAATGGTGATGATATGGAATATGAAGATATTAAAAAATACAACCCAATATCAAATCAAAATTATACATTTAATGGTATTAAATTAAATAAAGAAATAATATTAACATTAAATAATGCAAATAAAATTTGCTTTGATAAAGTATCACATTATAATTATATGCAGAAAATACCAAAAAATAATTGGGAAGAATATAAAGGTTGTATTTATAAAAAAAAGAATGAGAATAATATTATAAATTTAATTAAATTAAATTACAAATGCAGTAATAAAATTGCAATAGAATATTTTGAATTATTAAAAAATAATAATGATTTCATAAAAAAGTTAAAAATAAAATGGGGAGTGAATTGAATGTGTACATTTAATGATTTGAATGAAGAAGTGAATGTATTAATCAACAAACAGAATATCATAAAAGATATTGTAGAATATAAAGAGAAAAGAGAAAAGGAAAAAGAAATATTTACACCTAAAACTATTAAAAATTTATTAAAAGAATTTAACAATAATGATATTAAATATAATAATTTTGTGAAAGTTTATTTTGGTAAAAAGGAATTCTTTGATTTATTTTGCAAACATTTTAGAGTTAATGGTACTGATGAACCTAATATATCAAATACTAATTTATTAAATTTAGTACTTATACTTATTGAAAAAGACATTATAAAAGTTAATAAATTAACAAATGAATCATGTGAGGTGACTATAAATGAACAAGAGTACACCTTCAATTTGGAATTATTCCAATGATTCTGTGAGAATAAATAAAAAAACTAATATAAATGAAGAAGCTTTAAGATGGGTAAATAATAATAAAGAAAAAACATGTAATGATAAAAGTTATTACTCCTCATTAAGGTTGAGTTCGGAATACCCAGATTGTTCTATGCCTATTACTTTTGATCAATATAACTTTTGTCAATTTGGTTGTCTTTATTGTTTTGCTTATATGTTTAAATCAAATAATCCATCTGTTACTAATAGTGCATCAGGATTAACTTTAAAATCTGTTAACCCTAAAAAAATTATTGATACTTTTAAAGGTAAATATCAAGATAACCCTACATATAAACATTTTATAAAAAATAGAAAAGTTATACAATGGGGTAGCATGGCAGAACCTTTTGATGGTTTCGAACATAAAAATGGAGTTGGATTTAAGATAATGGAACATTTAATGGAGGATAAATATCCTATAAGATTATCTACAAAAGCTCCTATTCCAGATAATTTTTATGAATTATTTAAAAAATATAAAGAAAATAAAAATATTGCATTTATGTATTCTATAATAACAACAGATGAAGAGGTAGCTAGAAATATAGAGATAGGAGTTATTTCACCTGAAGAAAGATTTAAACAACTATATAGAATGAAGGAGTTAGGTTATTATACTATTGCAAGATTAAGACCATTTATTATAGGTATAACTGATAAAAAATTAGATGAATATTTAGAATGGGTTAAAAAATATGAAGTTGATGCTATAAGTATGGAATTTTTTGCAATGGATGCAAGAACAAATGAAGGTATTGAAAAAAGATATAATTGGATAAGTGATGTTGTTGGATTTAATATATATAATTATTATAAAAAATTAAGTCCTACAAATAGAGGAACATATATGAGATTAAATAGGGATATTAAGGAACCTTTCGTAAGAAAGATTTATAAATTTTGTGTAGAGAATAATGTTCATTTTGGTATATCTGACCCAGATTTTAAAGAATTAAATATGTCTGGTTCTTGTTGTTCTTTACCAAGAATAGAAAGAAATAAATGGCATAAGGATTTATCTAATTTTTCTACAAATCAATTGACGGAATTATTAAGAAATAAAAGAAAAGAATTTTGGATAAATAATAATTTACAAGATGTTATAAACAATAAAATTAAAAATGTTTACTTAACATTTGATGAATTAGTAGAATACAAAGATGAATCAACTCATTGGTTAAAACAGGAAAAATCATATGTATCAGAAATGATAGAAAAAATGGGAAAATGTTCTGGAGCAGCATCACAATTAATTCCATTAACATCTTTGAGACATAAATGGAATAATTTAAGTTCACCTGGAAATCCAATAAATTATTTTAATGGTAAAGTTATACCCTTTAAATATGATGAAAATAAAAATATTATTTATAAGTATAATGTAATGCCTTATGAAATTATTTGGCAAAGAGATTATAATATAGATTTAAGTAAAAATTAAAGGTGAGTATATGAAAATTGCTTTTATTTGTTTTCCTATGGAAAAGGTAGGTGGGATTAGAACATGGATGACAGAATTTGAAATTGGTAATCCAGATATTCAAGTTGATGAATTTTTTATTACAACTAATAATACAAGAAAACCAGAACCATATAAAAATGAATTTAATATAAAAAATATATTAGGTTTTGAAAAGGAAGAGTGGTTGGAAGAATTAAAAACTACATTAAATAATTATGATGGGATATTATTTCATGTAATGTGCCCTCATAAACTTAAGAATTATACAAAAACAACCTGGAAAAAGGTTTATGATGTATTAGATTTAGATAAGGTTATTGTTAGATTAACAGACCCATATATGATAAAATATTATCCTTGGATGTCCGAAGTTATATCAAAAAAGAATTTAAAAGTTTTAGTATGTCAAGAGAAATTTGAAAGTAGTACAAATTATTTTAATTATCAAAAATTTATAACACATAATCCTTATAATCAAAAAATAAAAGATATTGATTTTAGTAAGAAGGAAGAGAATCTTATAGACATTAATAACTTCAAAGGTTGTAAACATAAAGAAGGTATAATAAATTTTAATCTTTCTAATATAAAAAGAATAATAGAATATGGAGATAATACAAATTTAGACTTTAAATTATTTGAAGAAAAAACAAGAAATATGAATGAAATAAATAAAAATAAAATAGAATTAAAAGGTTGGTGTTTAAGAGAAGATATTTTTAAAGAATTAGAAAAAGCAAAATATGGATTAGATTGCTCATCTTTCTCTAATGTAGATATGAATATGGATTTTTCATTATTAGAATATATTGACTTTGGAGTAATACCATATACTTATTTAAGAATGGATAAATATTACCCATTCGAAGTTAAAATTATTAATAAAAGTAGAATTAATGATTTTGAATATAATATAGATATTATAAAAGAAAATAAAAAAAAATTAGATATTTGTAATCCAAAAAAAGTTTTAGAGGATTTAGAAATTATATTTAAAGAAAAAAGAAAAGAAAATGTTAGATGGTGGTAAAATAAATAAATATATAGCAATAGAAAATCACCCAGATGATTTTATATTATCCTCCGGTATGTTATTTATTAATAATAAACCGGATACAATAATAACAGTATTTACCGGGGATAATAAAGATGAAGGAACAAGAATATTATGTAAAGATTATAATATAAATCATATTGAATTAAACTTACCTAATATATCAATAAAAGACGGAATAAATAAATTAGTTGATGAAGATGAAAAAAAATTAATAGAAACTATAAAAAAATTTGAGAGTTTTGAAAAAATAACACAAATGGGGTGCGGTCATCCGGCACATTTATGGACATCTAATATAATACAAAAAAATTTTAATAACGTAATATTTGCAAGAGATTTTCCACATTCTTATAAAAAAAAAAATAAGTTTGAATGTTTTTCTAATAATTATATAAATTTAATAAGTATAAGTAATGAAAAATTATTTGATGAAAAAATTAATTTATTTAAAAAATATTATAAAACACAAAGGGCTTTATTATTTTTTGATAAAAAATATTTTGATTTAAAACCTAGTGAAGAATATTATAAAATAAATAATAATAAAAAATATTTTGGGTGATTATGTGATTAAGGTGTTTGAATGTTTTGCTGGGTATGGTGGTGCAAGTTGGGGATTAAAACTTGCGAATATTAAATATGAATGTATTGGATATTCTGAAATTAAGAAATCAGCAATAAAATGTTTTAACAATAATTTCCCTAATATAAAAAACTATGGTGATATAACTAAAATTAATTGGGATGAAGTCCCTGACTTTGATTTATTAACAGGTGGTTTCCCTTGTCAAGATGTTTCGATTGCTGGGGATAGAGATTTATCAAAAGGAAGAACAATATTGGTAAATGAATTATTAAAAATATTAAAAATTAAGAAACCAAAATATTTTTTATTTGAAAATGTTACTGGGATACAATCAAAAAAATTTTATGAATTTTTATTTTATATAAATAATAGTATTAATAGATTAGGGTATGATTTATATTTTAAAAAATTACAAAGTTGTGATTATGGTACACCTAATTATAGAACAAGAGTATGGTTTATTGGGTATAGAAAAAACATTGCCCCAAAATTTGGATTTAATCCATACCCTAATGATAAAAATAAAACTGATTTTTTAGTTATAAAGGATATATTGGAAAAAAGAATTGATGAAAAATATATTATTAAGAATACAAATATAATTAAAGATATAAATAAAAGAAGAGAAAAGAAAATATTAAATTTAGGTCAATGGAAATATTCACCATATAAATCTGAATATAATTTATTTAGTATATATGGATTATCTCCAACATTATTTAAATCAACTTATGGATTCCTAATAAATGATAAATTGTATAAAATGACAGAAAGGGAAGCATTTAGAGTAATGGGATTTTTAAATGATGAAATTAATTTAAAGGATTTGAATTATAATGAATGTATGGATTTAACAACAAATGGTTGGGATGTTAATTTGGTTAGTAAAATATTTAAAAATATGAAAATGAAATAATTATGGAACAAAATAAAAAATACAATATCTTCATAAATGATTATGATTCTTTAAATAATTTATCTAAAATATTTGCATTTGATACTGAAACATATGGTTTGAAATTTGATGAATTAATATTAAAGGATATAAGTTTTTTTGATGGAGAAAATGCTTTTTATTTTGATAAAGAACATCTTAATAAAGATAAATTAAAAAAATTATTTTTAGATTCAAAATTAATTATAGGACAAAATTTATGTTTTGATTTTACTGTCCTTACAAAATACTTTGATAGAGAATTTTTATTTGAATTAACGGGGAAAGAATTATTTGATACAATGATTGCACAATATTGTTTAGATGAAAATGCAAGAAAGGGTTTAAAAACAATGTCTAAACAAATACTCAATGAAGAAATGATTAAATATTCAGAAGCATTAAATACTGATGAATGGAAACAATATTCCATAGATGATGCTATACAAACATATAAATTATATATGTATTTTAAAAATAAAGTTATTAATAATAAAATATTTATAAGAGAATTAAATTGTATATTACCTATCGTAGATATGCAATATAATGGGTTTTTAATTGATAAAAATAAAATTGAAATTATTAAAAATAAATTAGAAGAGAAATTAAAAATTATTAATGAAGAATTTATACCTATATTTCATAAATATAATATGGTAAATAATAATTTATTTGGTGCAAAAAAAATAATTATTGACATTAATTCTTCAAGTCAATTAAAAAATTTTATAAATAATAAACTTAATATTAAAATTATAGATACAACTGTTGAAACATTAGAAGAAATTAAAAAAAAAGATAGTACGGGGTTTATTGAACTACTATTAAAATATAGACATATTTCAAAACTTTATACATCGTATATATTACCATTTATGAATGAACATATACAAAAAGATGGATATATACATCCTTCTTATAATTCTACAGGTACAGTGACTGGAAGATTCTCAAGTGAAAATCCAAATATGCAGCAAATACCAGCATTTGATGAATTTGAATTTAGAGATATGTTTGTAGCAAAAGAGAATTATTCTATAATTGCGGCGGATTATGCGAGTCAAGAATTAAGATTACTTGCAATAATAACTAAAGATAAAAATATAATAGATGCATTTAAGAATAATAAAGATTTACATTTAACAACCGCAAATACAGTTTTCAATTTGAATATCCCAAATGAATGTTTAGTAGTTACAAATGAAAGATATAATGAATATAAAAATAAATTTGGTAAGGAGAGAAAAATTGGTAAAGTAATTAATTTTGCAAGTTCATATGGAGCAGGTAAACAAGGTATTGCAAGATTAACTGAGAAACCTGTTGAAGAAGCTGAAAAAATGCTTACTAAATTTTTTAGTTATTACTTTGGTATTAAAAAAGAAATGCATAATACAGAATTATTATTATATAAAAATTCAGAAGTAGAAAATATATTTGGAAGAAAAAGAAGATTTAAAGAAATAGATAATTCTGCAAAGAGACAAGCATTTAATTTTCTTATACAAAGTTCAGCTGCAGATATGATGAAAATAGACCTTTGTAAAATATGGAATAATATAATATTAAAATATAAAGATAAGATTTATTTAAAAGCTACAATACATGATGAGATATTATTTGAAGTTGATAATAATTATATAGAAGAAATTAAAAATTCAATTAGAAAAGAAATGGAAGATTTTAATTTTGAAATTCCAATGAATGTAGATATCAATTGTGGAAAGAGTTATAAAGAGGCACATTAAGGGGGATAAGTATGTCATGGTCTAAGAGTAAATTAAAAACATTTCGTGGTTGTTCACAAAAATATAAGATGGCTTATATAGATAAAATACCTCAAGAAAAAGTTGAATCATTAAACAAGGGAATCATCTTACATGATTTTTATAATCATTTTTACGATTACTTTCCAGAGAATAATATTAATAATTCAATATTGCATACTGTTAAGCAATTAAATATAACAGAATCATTTCAGAACCAATATGAAAAATATGTTTTAAGTTTTATAGATTTTAATAATAAACATAAGGAATTTAATAATCCATTATTAAGAGAAAAGAAATATAATATTGGAGGTTGGGCAGGAATAATTGATAGGGTAGATAGATACAAAGATGGATACATATTAATAGATTATAAAACTTCAAATGGAAGTTCACTAACGGAATATTTGGATGAATTATTATTATATTCCTATATGGTTAGAGAAGAAGAGGAATTGAATATTATTGCAGTTGCAATATTTTATACTGAAAATAATAATTTTGTAATTAAAGAAATTACAAATAAAGAAATAGATAATAATTTAGAAGTTATGAATATGGAAAAGGAAGAATATGATAAAAGAATAATTGATAATGAATTCGAATATACTCCAAGCTTTGAATGTCGTTGGTGTGGTTATGCAAAAACCTGTAAAGCAAAAATTGGTTTTAAGGAATGATTAACTATGAAATATTTAGAATTAATTGATAAAATATTTCCAGGATATCCACGACAGGTTGGTATGCCTGAAAGAAGGGATATATACTCAATTAATGAATTGGAATCAATAATACAAAATTGGAATCAAAAGAAAAGAATATTTTTATCTTTATATAATTATTCATTTAACAATATTAATAATTTAAAGATAGATAAGATTTGGTTTGATTTGGATATTAATGGTTATGAAAATATAATAATACTTCATAGTTGGTTAGTTCAAAAAAAGTATAAACACTTTATGGTATTTAGTGGTGGAGGTTTTCATTGTTATATATTAACACAAGATGTTGAATTAAGAAATAGTAAGGTTGCAGTAATAAATAGTCAACACTATATTCTTAATGAAACAAAAGTTCAATGTGACCCTCAAGTAATAGGTGATGTTGCAAGATTAGTTGGATTACCTGGAACTTATAATTGTAAAAGAAAAAGATGGGTTATTTTTATAACTGAAGAAGATTTCGAACAAGGTGAAGCTACAATAAAAGAAAAGGCTGAAAACGATAATTTTGGAAGATTTAAAATTTACGGAGATGAACCTTTTCCAATTTCAGACTTTGATACCGGAATTGCTGAATATCAATTATTAATTCCTATTGCAGAAAACTTAAATGAAAAATTAAATACAGATGAAGATTTAAAGTATATGAAACCTTGCGTTGCAAATATTTTATTAAATTTAAAAACAATGGAACATTCTTATAATGAAAGATATACAGTAATAATACAACTAATAGAAGATGGGTTTGGGGAAAATGATATAGAAGGAATACTTAGGATTTTTTTAACACCTGAAAAATATGAACACTGTATTAAAAAAGAAAGGCAAGTTAGATATTTATTTAAAAAGAATATATTACCACCGGGATGTAATGTATTAAAACAAAAAGGATATTGTCCATTACCAAAT
>Ga0247841_10004248_pt1 | contig 24963 bp, 24 predicted proteins | sample LaCruzMarch2015__2_FD_192410 | JGI IMG/M metagenome (GOLD analysis project Ga0247841, IMG submission 192410) | Freshwater microbial communities from meromictic Lake La Cruz, Castile-La Mancha, Spain - LaCruzMarch2015_18m | ecosystem: Environmental > Aquatic > Freshwater > Lake | place: Spain... | reverse complement strand
AGCCTATATGGCTAAAAACCTTGGATTGCTTGATGAACAGTCGAAGTACAATAAAGATGCGAACACTGTGAAAACATCCGTCAACAAAAACTTCTGGAACCCGAAAAATGATTATTACTACCATGGCCTGATGCCTGACGGCAGCTTTATGGAAGATGTTTCCATCATGCCGTGCATTCCCATGCTTTTTAACCAGGCCGACCTTGATAAAACGCAAAAAGTACTACCGGTCATTGCAGCCAGTGGATTCACTTCTGACTGGGGTTGCAGGATTGTGGAAGAAGGCAGTCAGCATTTCAATCCGGGCGGTTATCATACCGGCAGCGTATGGCCGTTGTTCACCGGCTGGGCTGCCCTGGCCGAATTCAGGAATAACAACTACCTGCAAGGGTATTCGCACCTGATGAGTAATATTTTGATTTACAAATACTGGGGATTGGGTTTTATAGAAGAAGTGCTGAATGGTGAATTTTTCCAGCCTTTCGGGGTTTGCCATCACCAGTGCTGGTCGGAAACGATGGCACTGCAACCGGCTATTGAAGGAATGCTCGGTTACCTACCGGATGCTTTAAATCACCAAATCACACTTAAACCGTGGTTTCCGGCGAACTGGGATTCGGTAAAAGTGAGTAGAATAAGAGTTGGCGGCGAGTTGATCAGCATGGAGGCACGAAGGCAAGGGGGCATCGAGGCAGGGAAGCTGGGAAGCGGGGAAGCAGGGAAAGCTTTACAAATAAGTTCATATTCTTTTACTAAAGAGCCGGAAAGTCGCCTGGATGTGCATTTTCAGCCGGTATTTCCACCGGGAAGCATAATTCAGAAGATCACCGTGAATGGTTTGCCGGCAAAGGATTGGGGTGCCCGGATTGTTAACCAGGGTTGGGTCATCCCTGATTTCGGCTTCTGGCTCGATAGCCTTGCAGTTGTTGAGATTTATTGGAAAGGCGGCATCACTGCATTGCCCCTAATCAATTATCCAAAACCCGGCGATAAATCCGAAGGGTTGAGAATCATCAACACCAATTACTCAGATGGAGTATACAGCATCACTGTTGAAGGCTTAAAGTCAAAGCAATATGATCTTAAGGTCTGGGCTGCTGATCCGGATAATTACAAGGCCGATAGCGCCGAAATTATTGCTGTTACAGATAATATTATGACACTTTCTGTGAGCTTTCCAGATACCGGAACAAAGTATGAAGTAATTACAATCCACCTATTCAGGCAATAACATATTAGACATTCACCTTATCACCTTATCACCTTATCACCTTATCACCTAGTCACCTAGTCACCCGGTCACCCAGTCACCCAGTCACCCAGTCACCCAGTCACCTAGTCACCCAGTCACCCAGTCACCCAGTCACCCAGTCACCTATGCGGCAAAGCCTTTTTCACCAAATAAGAAAATGGCAATCACTAAAATGATGCCCACACCCAGTTCGAAAAAAAATCTTGTTTTCATTTTATTGGTCCTCCGTTCTCAATCGCATGTATGGTCTGTCGCGACACATTGACTTGTCCAGCCAGCTCTTCCTGCGTAATTTGGTTTTTATTAAACCTCATTACTTTTAAATTATTCATTAAAGTCATTTTTGCAGTACTTTTATTTATCCGAAGAATTTATTTATTGTAGCAAATAGAGCAATTAAAAAGAAACAGTCATGGAAAAGAATAATTTTAACCTGCTTTATATATTAATTTCTATGGGAATGTTATCAATTCTACCTGGTAGTTGTAAAAGCGATGATCCGGTTATTCTCACTCCTGTACCTGGAGTAAATTATGCAGATATCACCAAAGCCAAAATTGCTTATAAAATATTTGGCTCCGGCGATCCGCTGGTCATGTGTGTCGGCTATGCCACTAATATGGATTTATGGGGTACTGGAGCTATTGAAATCCTGCAGCAAAAATTCAAGGTTATTGTTTTTGATTACCGGGGAATGGGCTTAAGTACCAACTCTGATAACTCATTTACTATTAATTCCCTGGCAGAAGATGTCAATGAATTGCTTACTGCGCTAAATATTAGTAAGACCCATATTTTGGGATGGTCGATGGGAGGTTATGTGGCGCAAATGTTTGCCATAAATCATCCTGAAAAAGTAAATAAACTGGTACTGTATGCCACGAATTGCGGCGACACCATTACTGTAGAGCCATCCCAGGAAATTATTGACATTCTATCCAATCCTGCATCGACACCGGAAGAGATGTTAAGTACGCTTTTCCCTGACGAATGGCTGGCAACCCATCCGGAGCCCTGGAAATTCCTGCCCGATGCAAAGGAGCCTTACAACGGCGAAGCAATAGGAATGCAGTATGAAGCAGTGCAAGGATGGTTAAGCCCCGGTGGGGGATCAGCCGGGCATTTAAATAAATTAACTATGCCTGTTTTGCTGATATGTGGTGACCAGGACAAAGTGGTTCCCTGCATAAATTCATCTATTCTGGCTGATTCAATCGGCTCTTCTTCTTTAATAAAAGTAGATGGTAGCGGACATGGTTTAATGTATCAGCTGCCGGAAACTTTTGCTAATTATGTTTTGACTTTTTTAAGTGAATAAAAAACCGGAAGAAATTCCAGGTTCGATTTAAAGAAAAATAAAATCAAGTTTAACCTCAAATCTAAACATTATGAAATCTCCATTAGTACCCATTAACATTATTTCTATTTATAAGAATAGTTTAGGTGATTTGCTGCCATTACCTGCCCGCATGGCAAAATGCACACCCGATACCTATGCCGCTATTTTCAGTATCGCTGCCGAATTAGCCCAAAAAGGAGGAAAGCTGATCCTAAGCGACCTTTTCCGCAGTTATGACATGCAGTCTCAATCACATAACGATTACATTTCCGGTAGAAAAAAAGCCTTTAGCCCGCCACCAGGGGGCAGTTTCCACGAAGCCGGCCGTGCATTCGATTTAGATTTGAGTGCCATTAAAATTCCACTCGCTGATTTTTGGGTCATTGCCGCTAAATACGGAGTGGTTCCTATCATCATTCAACCCAAAACCAACGTCTCTGAAGCATGGCATTTTGATTGCCGGGGTAGTCATCAGATTGTATATCAATATTATGCTGATGGAAAAGGGAACAATTTCAAACCTTATACTGCTGCGTCAGCTAGCGGTATTCTTTCGATTGGCGTAAATGTCGATGCATTTGGCCCTAATCAGATCCAGGCTGCCATTCAATCTTGTCTCATCCGGCTTGGAAAAGAGATCGGCAATATTGACGGGCAGATTGGACGCAAAACTCAACAGGCGTTGAAGGAATTGAATGTGCCTTTTAGTTTAGATAATGCAGGTGATATGTTGATTCAGGCAGAGAACCTGGTCCAGCAAAAATTCCCGTCAGAATTTGCAATGCCGGTTTTATAAAGGTTCCCTTTGTCATTAAGTAGTTATTGGTTATTGGTTATTGGTTATTGGTTATTGGTTATTGGTTATTGGTTATTGGTTATTGGTTATTGGTTATTGGTTATTGGTTATTGGTTATTGGTTATTGGTTATTGGTTATTGGTTATTGGTTATTGACTGATTACTGATTACTGATTACTGATTACTGATTACTGATTACTGATTACTGATTACTGATTACTGATTACTGATTACTGACGACTGACGACTGACGACTGATGACTGATGACTTCTAATTAACGTCTGAATATCATAAAAAGATATCCGGCACGTTATCTGTAATTGAACCCAATCCGAATGAAGAAAATTGCTTTTTTTGCACTGATTATTTTTTTATTTACAACCTGCATTAAAGAAGGCTTTGCGCAAGAAGTCTTAAAAACATCAATGCTTGAAGAAGTAAATAAAATAAGGCGCTCCGGATGCAAATGCGGAGAAGAGATTATGCCACGCGTTCCGGAATTATCATGGAATGTGCAACTAGAGAAAGCAGCAGGCAGACACGCAAAAGACATGTCAGGAAACAATCTGGCCGGGCATACTGGTTCGGACGGTTCCTCACCGGATGAAAGAATAACTGACGCAGGTTATCGTTGGTCGATGTGCGGTGAAAATGTCGCCTATGGTTTTAATACCGTCAAAGAAGTAGTTGAAGGCTGGATAGCCAGTCCGGGCCATTGCCGTAATATGATGGATGCCGGTTTCAGAGAATTGGGCGCCGCAAAAGCAGGCACTTGCTGGGTTCAGGACTTCGGCACTTCCCAGCAGAAAAGTAAGAAATATAGACTTTACAGGTGAGGGGGCTCAGGGTTCCAAATTTCTAGTTTCGAGTTTCTAGTTTCGAGTTTCTTATTTCCCGCCTCCACGCCTCCCAGTTTTTTTTTCGCTTTTAACAAATATTTCTCCCCTTACCTCTTGACAAGCCTCAAATCATTTCATATATTTGCCTCACCAAGCCATTTCTCTTCTGTATTCTCCTCTGCCACAGCTCTATGATCAATGATGATGTTGGGATTTTCAAGGTCTTGATTGTTCTTTCTAATTTCAATTTTGTGGAAATCAATAAATGCTATCATTATATAACGATTAGTTAACGCTGTAGCACTTTTTGCATACTCAACAAAAATATTATAGGCACAAAATTTATTATTAATAATAAAAGTAATTTTTAAAATTTAAAGCTATGAGTAAAGTATATTTCTATACAGACGTTCAAAGTTCTGTCGCTGATGAGGAAGATGTAATAGTAAGTGTGAAATTTCCTAGTGCTGCAACTACCGGATTTACGGACATAAAACTTCCAAATGGAGAGCATAAGGGAATTAAAAAAGATGGACAAGCAATGATAGGAAAAGCCACATCCTTAAAAAATAAGCAGATCATCATTAATGCAAGGCCATTTAATTATGCTGAGGAAGTAAAGGAAGTTAAAATAAAAATCTTAATCAATAATGAAATTATAGTAACCCATGAAAACTCAAAAGAAATAGAGCCAACCCCTTCAATTTTCATCATTTTAACCCTAAAATAATAAAAATGAAAAGATGTTATTTGTATTTAATTATTGTGATTATATCACAGATCCAAGTGCTAGGACAAGAAGCTACTGAGAATTTGCAAGCTCCATCCTCACCAGCTGCTGCAGTAATTGGTATTCAACCTTCAACTATTCTTAGTCCAAAATCTTACGAAGCACTAGAAACAAGTATTTTTTCTAACTATTTTAATGGACAAGGACAAGTCCTTATCCCAAATAATTTAGCTATTGAGTTTACACCTTATTGGACTAAAGACCGGCCAATGAGTGTGGAAAATTATCTCCAACCTAATTTTGGTGAATCAATTTGGAGAAATTTATCTTTTTCTATTGCATCCACTCAAAATTTTGTAATATCAGACACTGCCAAATCAAACGCGTTAGGTTTTGGGATTCGAACTACAATTTATTTACATGGGGATGATTATAAAGAGAATATTAATACTCGAATGAAGAAAATATTAGATAAAGCATCACTGGCATCAAATACTTTAACCGAAGCATCTTCCATCTTAATAAGTCAGAAATTAAAAGATAAAAATGATTTTCTAAATCAACTTATAAACAAGCTAAAAACAAATTCAGAATACATAAGGGTATATAATGAGGATACATTAAGTCTGAACAAGAATCTTACAGAATTGAAAAGATATCTTTTAAAACAAATGTCTGAATTACCGAATTCGCCTCTGGATCCTTCATCCAAAGAGAATCAAGAGTATCTCAATTTTTTAAATAATTTGATAGATGCCTTCTTTGAGTTACCTAAAGAACATAATGCCATTATTCAAGATTTAGTCCAATTACGACCTGGATTTAAAATAGACCTTGCCTTTGCTTCTTTTCTCAATTTCCCGACGAATGATTTTAATTATTCCTTATCTCCACAACAAAGTATTTGGGTTACACCTTCTTTCCAACTTAAAAATAATTGGTCTTTTCTTGAATTATTGGTTGTTTTACGTTATAATTGGTATAGTCTGGATTACTATAAGCAGTATTTTCCTAAGAAAGAAACGTTTGAAAATAATTTAGACTATGGGCTGAGCTTAAATTTCACATTTGATAAAGTTGCTCTTCATTTTGAGGTAGTTGGTCGTAACTCCAATTCCATAATATCACAAACTACGGACTCGACTGGTATAATTACTACTAAATCAAAAAATGTAAGTGATTTTCAATGTTTAGGAACATTCAGTTATAATATTAGCAAAAAACTTTGTGTATCATATACATTTGGACAACAATTCCAACCAATACTTAATTATAATGGAACTTTAATATCTTCACTTTCACTGAATTTAGGTTTCGGAGGACCGACTACAGATAAAATTTATAAATAAGAATTTTTCTAACCATAAATAAATGATAAAATTTATTTACAAAGGTGCCATTCTAAAGAGTTTTGACGATTTTATGATATGGTAGTTTTGTAATATATGGACTGAAAAAATCGATAAATAAAAATACAAATTCTGTCTTCGATTTCATTGTCTCGAGAACTATAATATAATAAATGGAAACTGTTCATCTTTCATTACCTGTTAGATTTATCGGTATAATAAAACTCCGGCCTACATGATACGGGAGTAAACCATTGTGGTGAAACCGCCCGATGATCATGGCAGGATGGGTGTTGAACTTTTTCGCATATGCAATGATTTCATCTTCGCTCAAAGGCATATTGGCCAGCAACTCATTTTCCTGCTCCTTTGAAAAAGTCCGGTTTATTGAAAAGTCGTCAGCTTCCTGTTCTTTGTCTTGCTCAACTTCAGAATAGTCACTGCCTTCAAGACTGATGTATTTTTTTCCATGCAATAAAATATGGCCTGCTTCATGGAAAAAAGTAAACCAGAAGATATCGTTTTGCTTATAGCGGGCTGAAAGTTGGATCAGCGGTGTATCGTTGATCCACCGTGATGAACCATTGATGGGCGCTTTAGGCAGACAAGGCGTGTAGACCACCGAAACACCCGCCTCTGCGCATAGGGCTTGTAACTTAAGAAAGAAATCAACCGGCTGATTTGCCATGATATCTTTGATGAGTTTCAGATTCGTTTTGAACTTACGCGCATCAAACTTTGCGGTTTTTAATTCAGAGGCTGAAATTTCACCTTGTCGCAGCCAGGAGGATACGGCATAAGGTTCGCTGGTGTGTTTTAAAGAAAGCCGGAAATTTGACCGGAGTTTTTGTTCCAGGTAGTAGTTTTCCCAGGATGATTTATTAGATAACCCAAAGAAAATCAATAATTCAGCAGTTTTTTCGTCTGCATCACGTGTGGTTGGTACCCAGCCAAGCTTTGCCATCTCCGCATATGGGAAACACCTTGCCCATTCAGTTGATTCCCGGATAACAGCTATTCTTTTTGTACGTTCTATATATTCATCATAATCACCCTGGTTTTGCAGCCAGAAGCGTGCAGGTATCCTGAGTACATTTTCAAACAGAAGGGCCATTTCGGGTGTAACGGCGCTTGTTCCACCCAGAACAGCCGTGATGGTCTTTTCAGGTTTGCCGGTTCTTATGGCAAACTCTTTCGGGCCCATGCCGAACTCCTGCAATTTCTCAGCCAATGTTTCACCCGGGTGAGGGATGGATTGCGGATAATATTGATTTAAAACGGCCATAGTTATTTTTCTTTATGATAGTTCTCAATTTCAATTACTTCTATTCCTTTGATTTCTAGCCAGATGTACCTGCCGGAAGTATCGGCGGGGATTGGTTTTTCCAAGCGCTTTTATCGCCTTCCGATCATCATTGGCAAGTTCTTTAAGTTTTCGGTCGTGAAATGTAATTTTCATTACAAAATTAATAATATAATTAACACTAGTTGTTAATTATATGAAATATGGTCTGATTATTTACAAAGATATTGATTATCAAATAACGCAAAAGTTTCCTCATTCGTCGGAATGACAATAACGCGTGAAAATAATTAGAAACTTAAAAACTTTAGCGATTTAAATCTTCATTTTCCTTTCCATCTCCATCCAAACAATCAAAACGTTTTTCCTTTTGATTTTTCAAAATCGTATCCAACTTATTATTCAAACCATCAATCTTTAAATGCAATGATTTGACATCTTCCTGAATATCTTCTTCTTCTACGAAATAATCGGTAACAAATCCAATAAAAGTACCGAATAGGATCATCCCCATCAAAATAAGAATTACGGAAATAAACTTACCTTCGATAGACTCGGGTGAGATATCCTGGAAAAAACTGAAAGTGATGGTGGAATTAATTGTCCACCAAAATGATTCGGCTAAAGTATCAAATGATGGATTTACCTCTTTTTCAAGTTGATGTATGCTAATTGAAAACAAAATGATCAGAAAAAATATTATTATGCCAAGATTCCTCAGAGATTTTAATGATTCATTCCTATTGAAAACGGAATAAAAAATCTTTCCGGATCTGACAACTCTTAAAACCCTAATAATTTTAACAACTCTCCCTATTCTTAAGAAGCCGACCATTGGTATTGATGAAATAAAATCAATCCAATGAGTTTTTAAATACTTGAGTTTACTATCAGCCCGGTAGAACCCCATAAAGAAATCCAATAGAAAAAAGCCGCAAATGACTGTATCTATGATGATTAAGAGATGTTTAGTGTTTGCTGAATACGAGATTATTGAGGCTAAATACAATTCGACCACTACATAGATTGAAAGAAAAAAGAGGAATCCTTCCCAAACTGATAACTTTTTCATAATGAATATTTTTTATAGGTCTTAAATTTAGAGATTATTGGTCTTTTGTAAGTACGTAACTTGTCTTTTTATTAACTTTAGCAAGAATTTATTAATTCCCAAAAAAGTCTTATTACAATGAAACTCGATAAAATACTTGACAAACTGAATTCTTTGGAAAAAAACGCTTTCCTAAAGATAGTCGACAATATTATTACGGCAAATCCTTCGAATCAAAAGGAAATAGAAAAAATCCTCAGTGAAACAGACAAAGGATTAAAGAACGCTGATAACATTAATATTTCCAGGGTGTTCACCCTTATCGAAAAAGAGTTTACAAATCATCTTCAAAACGAATTTGTGAACATTACAAGCCAATTAGATGTTGTGGTGGATATTTTAATAAGAGATGGAAATTCAATTTTAACCCGAGAATGGTTCAATAAACTCTATGACAAAGAATTAAAATTACTAAAGGATAGCCTGAAACAATTTAAAGAGGCAAATGAAGGTAAAAAATCTGATATTGATCCATCAAGATTACGTGACTACAGAGTATATTCAGCCTGCATTAAAACCTCATATATCAATGACAGAGGGAATAATCAGGAAAGCAAGATCACCAGGGATGAACAATCAATATTAGTCACACTTTCAAAAGAACTGGAACTATCTCAGGAAGAAATCAAATTAATAAACTATTCTATCCTTCCCTTTGAAAAAGTTGATATTGAAGAAATTATAAATTATTTAAGAAACCTTGGCATTCTATTTTATTCCAAGAAAAATCACATAATTTATATTCCTGACGAAGTCATAAATATCTTAAGGAAACTGCGAAGGAAGGAAATAGCGGATAAATACTTGCGAAGGGTCCTTCGTCTTTTAAAAGATCCGCAAATAAATAATGTATGCCGTAAACATAACATCAATATTAAATTAGACAGAGAAGAGAAGATAAAGAAAATCATTAAGGAAGGTATTTCATTTACATCAATTCTTAATCAGGATATTTTTAGAGATAATACTTCTTTGACTGAGAAAAAGAACTTCATTAACGATTTGGTTAATAGTGGGCTAAACATTACGCCGAACCTAAAAGGTGTCACTCTGGAAGAAAAGATAAATAATCTGATTATTCATTTTGAAATAATGGACAAAGATGATAAGATCGGAATTACTCTTGACGGTTACAATAAGTTACTTATTGATTTGGGAACCTTCCAACCTAAGCTAAATGCTATTATTAAAGAAGTTTTTGAACTTGAAGAAGAACATGCTTTAATAGGAGATTTTTTGCTTGAATTAGGCGTAAAGCCAAGTGATATCATAGATTTATTATCGGAAGAAGACCTGGGAAAGTTCTGTAAAGAGCGGAACATTAAAACCAGGGGAAATACCCTTCTAAATATAATTGAAGCATATAAAGACACGGAAAACATCCTTCTGGATAATTACGTAAATATAGGGTATCGCAATTACAATGCTTTGAAAGAGAATGGAATAAATATAAAAGAAAGTGAGATTGGAATTAAATTTGAAGAATTAACAAGAACAATCCTTTGTAAACTTGGACTTCATGTAGATGAAAAGCTTCGTAAAAAATTAAATACGGCTAAGGATCAGGTTGATATCATTATTAACCTGGGTAATGGAGATATTATTATTGTTGAGTGTAAAACTATAAAAGAAAGTGGATACAACAAATTCAGTTCGGTATCAAGGCAAATTAAATCTTATTTCAAACTTGCAAATAATCAGGGACATAAAGTTGTCAAGTCATTGCTTATTGCTCCGGATTTCACAGATGAGTTTATTGCCGATTGTGAGCTGGAATATGAATTAAACCTTTCATTGATTACAGCTAACTCTTTATTATGTATCCTGAAGGGTTTCCTGAAATCAAGGCATAATATCCTGCCCTACAATTTATTAATGAGGGATGTTTTATTAAAAGAGGATAGAATTCTAAAAGCTATCGAAAAATAGGATGATAAAAGGAATAAATCCAGCAAAAAATTAATGTAGCTTTTAACTATTCACTTCTTTCTGCCGTCCTTACAGGACTCCAAAATTGAATGATTATCTTTCTTCCTCCGGATTTGCATCCGGGGCTACCATACTGTTGTCCGCTAATGCGGACTATATGCAAAATGTTCAATGAAATGCAAAATACAACATGAAAAATGCAACATGGAACATAAATTCCATTCTACCATACTTTCTTCCCTATGGAACTGGTTTGGAATTATACAGCCTGCCGACCGCTGACCGCCGACCGCCGACCATGTCATGGGGGGTAAGGATTAGAATGTGGACAAAATCAGATTCGGTATATCAAATGAATTCTATTTGATTTAATTCTTTGCCAAACTCGTGTAATTTATTTTCTATTTTTTCAATGGTTCTTTTTGATGGTTTTCTATGGCCTGTAACATAATGGCTTAATTGACCTTGATTTACGCCTGTTAAACGTTCCATTCCAGCTAATGATAAGATATTACCATAATAAGCTAAAAAGGAAGCAACATCAAACTGAAATTCAAATTCACATTCAGTAAATTTTTTGTTAGTTTCTGCATAATAAACTTTCATTTCTTCATAAGAATTTAAAAAATCTGTTTTTGCTTCCATTGCTGATTTTCCATCTCCTATAATTCCAAAAGGCGCATTATCAGAGCCTATGTAAGCTCCATAACTACCGTCATTTCCTCGTTCAATAATTACTTTTACTTTCATATCTTTTATGATTATAATCCCGAATCTCTTAAAATACTCTGTAATGTTCCAGATTTCACTTCTTCGTTTTTGTGCTGGCTTGTTTGAAATTCTTTTCTCGTTAGTGGGCTGTACCAAATAGGATGCTTTTTCCCATCTCTTACATAATAGCATCCGGCTTTTTTAAGTTTTCGTTCCAATTCTGAGTATTTCATAGAACATGTCATCCGGTTAAGAGGCTGTAAAGATATTAATATTAATATCATTAACCAAACGTTTTAATAAATTATCTATCACAGGTTTTTCGGGCCAAATACTATAACTCATTCAGAAGCCAGAAAAAAACAATGGGAATCCTGTTTTCAAGGAAAATTGTTATGAATTGGTATTTTCTTCAATAACCTATTCTGTCGTCCCCACGGGACTCAGGTTACGTGCTTATTGCAACCCTTCTACCATACTTTCGTCCCAATGGGACTGGTTTGGGAATTATATAGCCTGCTAACCGCTGACCGCCGACCGCCAACCGCCGATCCCGAAATAGCCGAAATTTCTTCGAAATTTCGTTGCTATTTCGAGGACCCTCGAAAAACTACCAAATCGAAGATTTGTTGTTTTTCGGGGCCGCAGACCGCCATTCCTTATTTATTACTCAACCCTGGTCCAGTAGGTGTTCCTTCCTATCCACGAAATACCAATATAACCCCTGATCTTCAAGGATCCGTCTTCATTGAAATTCATGTAGCAGTCGTAAGTTTTTCCGTTTTTGGGATCGTAAATGGTGCCGTCGTCCCACTCACCTTCATCGTCATAGATAAAATCCTTTAACATAACAAGACCCAAAACAGGCCTGCTCCTAAGGGTTTCATCTTCGTTATCATCATCCAGTTTGGGCTTACCAGTGAGCTCTTCAATCGGTTCTTTGAGCCAGACGATTTTTCCATAGTATTTCCCGTTTTCCTTAAAGATCTGGATGTGGGCATCTTGGTCCTCGTTCAGCCATTTTCCCACAATGGCATCGGCCGGCTGTACCTGGGAAAAAACATAAGTAACCAGTAATATTCCACCCAGGATAAAAATTGTTCTCAGCAATGATTTCTTCATAAAATATTTGTTATAAATTGAATACTAGGTATTTCTCATTAAAAAATAACTTCCATGCCTTCTTGCACCCATGCCACATGCCTCATGCCTCATGCCTCATGCCACATGCCTCATGCCTCATGCCTCATGCCTCATGCCTCATTCCTTCACCACCTTCCCCTGAAAATACTTTCCGTTCAAAGATACTGAAACCAGGTACATCCCTGGCGCCAGGCTGGAAATATCAACTTCCTTTCCTATAAAAGGTACCGATTTAAATACAATTTTTCCCATCATATCAAACAATTCCAAACTATCGCACTTATCAGGAAAATCAGCCGGCAACATCAGCTTATCACCGGTTGGATTGGGGAACAGGCGGATAATATTGAGTTTCACCGGCTCGAAAACATCGTTTGCGTAAGAGGCAAACAACCATTGGTAGGCATCGCCGAAATCCTGGCTCCATAGTGTCTCATTGTGCTGCCCGCCGGGGATGATGGTCAGGCTGAGCTCGTCTTCGGAAAAACCATTCACCAGTAAACTATCCTGCATATCCATCATGTCATTGATGGTGCCTTGTCCTTCACTGCCGCCACACATCAGGTAAATCCGCATGGCATCCTGCCGTCCCATCTCACGGGTAAACAACCACAAGCTGTCGGAAAACCAGAAGGATGGCGAGAAAATCCCAGCCTTGCTGAATATACCCTGATACTTCAACGCGCCGTAGTGCGAGATCAGTCCGCCAAGGGAACTTCCCATGATGCCGGTGTATTCTCTGCCTGCAAAGGTTCGGTAATTTAAATCAATGTAGGGTTTAAGCGTTTGAACAACGAATTCCATATACAGGTCGCCATCGCCGCCGCCAAGCGTCAGGTGCGCCCAGGGAGTGTACTCGGCTATACGATCTTCTCCGCCATTATCAATACCAACAACTATAGGCGCCATATAACCCTGATCAAACAATGTATTCAAGGTTTCATCAACGTGCCATTCACCTGCAAAGGAGGTGGAGTCGTCGAACAGGTTCTGGCCATCATGCATATAAAGCACCGGGTAATTCAACCCGGATGTTTCGTAATCTGGCGGAAGATAGAGCCAGATGCGCCTGGTGCGGCCCAGTTGCGGCATCCCGAAGTCATCATCCATCAGGATGACATTATCAGCGGCAGTACTTGGTGTACCACCTCCCTGAGCCCAGTTGAAAATGATAACGCTAACGGTGTCACCATTTCCGAAAGTAAAAAGCCGGTTACTCAATTCTTCGCCCTGAGCCCCTTTTTCAACTGTCTCCCAGCTCCCGCGGGTAAACTTGAACTGGATCTGGGTGCCTTCGGCTGCCGGCGCAGAGGTTATAAACCATTTCTGGTCTTCATTCTTCGAAAGGACGTAAGCAGGATCGCCAGGATTCCAACCATTAAAATCCCCGGCAATATAAATCAAGTCCTCCGGCGGAGTATAAGCCGGCAGGGAGTCGATTATAAAAGTTACTTGCCCTTGCACGAAAACGGAGAGAAGCACGACGGTGAAGAGAATTAGTTTTTTCATTGTGTCATTATTTGGTCATTAAGTGGTCATTAGGTGGTCATTAGGTGGTCATTAGGTGGTCATTAAGTGGTCATTGGGTAGTCATTAGGTAGTCATTAGGTGGTCATAACGTTTAACAGGTGATCTTCTCCAAAAACTCTTCTGGCAGCTTCACCACTTTTCTCATTTCGTAATCGAACGCCAGCAGCCCGGTGCTACCTGTAAAGACCACTGTATCATCGATCTCACGTCTTACGGTATAAATCATATTAAAGGCGGAATTGCTGACGTCATCAATCCCTATATCCACTGTAAGGACATCATGCAGGAAAACTTCCTTGCGAAAGGTTACATGTGCATCCCGCATGATTATCCCGGGGCCGCCTATATTTCTTTCTGAAAACCCCAGAGATTCTAAAAACCGTATCCTTGCATCGTGAAAAACCAGCAAGGATTTGTCATTGCCCATATGCCCGCCATAATTGATATCCCCTACCCTAACCTCGGTCGTGGCAATGTTCTTCAATAAAATCCATCTCTTATCTTCCATGATATCTTTATTTGTAAATACAATAATAAAACAATCCTGAATGAAAATCAATAAGCTAAGTAACTTTTCTTTAAAATACTTTTGCAGGTTCCAAATTGTTAAAGTTCTGTTAAAGTCAATTAATCCTGTAACCAATATGAATATTTCAAGTTAAACTTGATTAACTTTAGTTTCTAATTTCTAATTTCTAATTTCTAATTTCTAATTTCTAATTTCTAATTTCTAATCCCCAACCCATGCCAAATCTTCAAATCAACGATTTCATCAATCAACCCGGAATGCCTGAGATTTTAGCCAGGATTGAGAAAATAAAAACATCAGGAATAGCTTTTTCAGACGTAATCGATCCAGAAGGTCACCAGTATGTCGACCTCGTTCAGGAAGGTGGCGGTGTACTGGGAATTGCACTGGTTGGCTACACCTACGTCCTCGAACAGGCCAATATCCGATTCTTCAGCCTGGCCGGCACATCCGCGGGGGCTATCAACACACTTATGCTGGCGTCACTGGGTACGATGACCGACCCTAAATCCACAAAGATCCTTGATCTGCTCGTCAATAAAAACCTCTTTGATTTCGTAGACGGCGATGATAGTATCCGGGGGCTGATCCAGGGTTTTATTGATAAAAAACCAAAATGGTTATTATGGCTCAAGGCGCTGAGTAATATTAAAAAGATCATTTCATTGATTAATGAAAAACTGGGAATCAATCCCGGGATCGACTTTGAAGGCTGGATTCTCGAAAATATGGCGAAAAACGGCATCAAATCAACTAAAGACCTGTTGGAATACAGAAGCAAAATTCCAATCATGCATTGCCGTGACGGCCGCAATGCCGAAGACCTTAAGCCAAAGCTGGTTATGATCACTTCAGATGTCACGACCCAAACAAAAGTGCATTTCCCGGAAATGGCGTCACTGTATTGGAAAGATCCTGACAACGTGCCTCCAGCCAGGTACCTCCGGGCTTCAATGTCGATACCCATGTTTTTCTACCCTGTGTTTGCCGATGATCTCCCAACAGGTCACGAAGCACAGGCCAGGTGGGCAGAAATGGTTTCGTACGAAGGAGAAATTCCGCCTAAGGTGGCATTTGTCGATGGAGGAATGCTTTCGAATTTCCCGATCAACGTATTCCATAACTCAAAAGTCATTCCCAGGCTTCCTACCTTTGGGGTAAGGCTGAGCTCGTATCGCAATGAGTACAATAAAACCAATAACTTTTTCCAGTTTGCCGGGGCCATGATCGGTACGATGAGGCATATCTTTGATTTCGACTTCTTCCTCAGGCATCCGGATTACAAACACATTATTTGCTCTATTGATGCCGACAGTACTTATAACTGGCTGGATTTCAATATGAAAGATGAAAACAAAAAGACGCTTTTCTTACTGGGCGCCACGAAAGCCATTGAATTCCTCGAAACATTCAATTGGGAAGAATACAAGGAGATCAGGAAGAAGATACTGGAAGGAAACACGGAATAAAATGTTGAACTCAAAACTCCTTTATCTTTGCACCCTAATTCACCATCAACCATGACCTCCCGCCACGCAATCATCATCGGGGCTACATCTATCAGTTTAGCTGCCACGATGTGGGGATTGGATGGTGTGGTGCTTACACCACGGCTGTATAACCTGGATATCGGGCTGGTGGTCTTCATCCTGCATGCATTGCCGTTTCTTCTTATGCATTCCTTTCTGTATCAGGAGTATAAGTATCTGAAAATATTTTCCCGAAGTGATTACCTGATCATTCTGCTCATTGCATTGTTCGGCGGGGCTATCGGCACTTTGTCTATCGTTAAAGCGCTGTTTCTCATTAATTTCAAGGAACTCAGCATTGTCGTCCTCCTTCAGAAAATTCAGCCTGTCTTTGCCATCACCCTGGCTGCCATTATCCTTAAAGAAAAGCTTAATAAATATTTCGTGGTTTGGGCTGCGATAGCCTTGATTGGCGGTTACTTTCTAACTTTCGGGATGGAAACCCCCAACCTGCAAACCGGCTCCAAAACGGCGCTTTCAGCCATGTATGCCCTGCTGGCTGCATTTTCCTTTGGTAGCTCCACCGTTTTCAGCAAAATGATCCTTCAACGCTATACCTTTAAAACTGCAACCTTTTACCGGTATGGGTTTACTACTCTCATCATGCTAATTTTTATAATAATATCTGGCAGGTCTTTGCATTTTAATCAGATCACCCCAACAAACTGGATCATTTTCATAATAATCGCCTTCACTACGGGAAGCGGCGCCATTTTTCTGTTTTATTTTGGTTTAAACCATGTTAAAGCCACGGTGGCGGTGATGTGTGAGCTCTTTTTCCCGATTTCCACCATCGTTTTTGATTACTTGTTCAATGGTTCCAGGCTTTCATTAATACAATGGATAAGTGCAGCAGTTATGGTTTTTGCGATCGTTAACCTGAACAAAGTGCAAAAAACTGAAAAAACTTAACCCTGATCTTTCTTATCGTTGTCATTTTCACTATATTTGTTAAAAGTATTCTAAAATAAACTGCTATGATTGATCATGAAAGTTTGAAAAATGTGTTTACAGGCTCTGTCCTTGAAGCCGATTATGTTAAAAGTTTATTGGAGGAAAGCGGCATTGGCGCCATGGTTCGCAATACCATGGGCGAAAGCCTGGTTGCAGGCTGGGTTTCAGGTGGACCAGATGACGCCGGACTTGTTTATGTCATTGAAAACCATGAACAGGAGGCAAAAAAAATAATTGAAGAGTACCTTAAAAGCAAATAATGCCCAAAATTTGGATTCTCCTGGCAGCCATTTTGCTTGGTTCTTCCCTTATCAAAGAATTGTATGCCCAGCCTTACGAGATTAAGGATGAATTCCTGGTAATAAATGCCGGAGAACAGGATCCTTTATACACAACCTATACTGCTTCGATGAAAAGGTCAAGGCTATATGGTGATAAAGGATATAAAATGATTTATGACGACAATTCAAGTCCTTTAAGCTATGGCAGTGAATATGGCGGCCGGATGTTTACGATTTGGGAGATAAACAGCGTTGTGGTGGATCATACCGGCGATTTCTTTATAAAACCAATGGTCAAAGCTTCTTTCCCTGATATGGCTATTTTAGAATATCAACCATGGCCGGGGCTGAAAGTAGGGGAAGTTTTTCTGGTTTACAGTTCCAGTGTCGCTTTGGTGGATTGTTTTGTTTCCAATTCTTCTGATAAACAAATGAAGATTAATATTTATCCTGTATTCCAAGGGGCCGATTCCCTGCAAATCATATCCTACCAGGCTGATGAGAATGCCTATATCCTTCAACATTACGAAACAAAGAAACGGCTGATCAGCAATATGCCCGATAAATATCCATATCCGACAAAACTCAGGGATATTTTTAAAGGCGGGTTTACAGCATATTCTCACGGCGGTTACCAGGGGAACATGAAAGATTTTTATCAACATATCAAAACCGACTTCTATTCTGAAAACAGGTCGGATTCGCTTAATTTGCTGAATTCGGGATATGTCGGATTCGTCTCCCTGCATGGCCGGTTTATTCTGGAGCCGGGAGAAAGCATTAATTTCCGGTACTGCAGAGCTCTTCAAGGTCAGGAAGAAAACACCGATAGTCTTAAAATTGAAATTCAGGAAGCATTAGGTATTGATATTCAGTCATTTATTGATGATAATGTCGGTTTGTTCTCTCGAATTCCCCGGATAGATTTTAAATCTCCTCAGGAGAAGATGGTTTACCTGTCGGCTTTCAACCTGGCAAGAGGCTGCATGCTGCCTCCATCGGGCGAGACCAGCTATAATCATTATGTTTTTTCGCGTGAGCCGCTTTGGGGATGGGGACATGGGCACCAGGTCCTGCACGAATCGCTGAGCATGTTGTCGTATGTCTACCTTGATCCCGTTTCAGCCCAGAATTCACAGCGTGTTTATATGGAACAGCAAGGCACAGATGGCCTGATCGCATACAGGCATGGTCCGCGCGGGGCTCAGACTTATCCTCATAATGACAAGCCAACTACATCAGCGCCTTTTTATAGCTGGATAAACCTGGAGATTTACAAGGTAAGCCAGGATAAGGAATTTTTGTTTGATGCCTACGAAAGCGGCGTGAAGTATGCTGAATGGCTTATTAAAAACAGGGACACCGACAAGGATGGCACTTTTGAATGGGGACCATACGGTATCATTGAAAATGTAAGAGATTGGTATAACGCCGTATTCCAGGTTTCCGCAGAACGCTACCTGGATGTTGATAAAGAAGATATATCTGATGAACTGGAATGCCTCGATCTGAGCCTGATGATGGTGAAAGAAATGCGGTGCCTTTCAGAGATGGCATCTGAGCTGGATATGAAAATGGAAAGTGGAAAATGGGAGAAAAAAGCTAATAAACTTTCGGAGCTTATTAATGCAAGGATGTGGGATGAAGAAAGCGGGTTCTTTTATTCTGTAGATAAAGATGATCACAGCTTCTTTTTCATGTCGAGAGACCTGAAACGGGAGGAAATAATCGGGTTTTTGCCGCTCTGGGCTCATGCAGTATCTGATGAAAGGGCCGCAGTGTTAATTCAGAAACTGACTGATCCTGAGAAATTCTGGCGCAAATACGGGGTTCCTACTCTTGCCGCCGATGATGATTGGTACAGCCCTTATGTCGATTATTGCTGCAAGTGGAACGGGCCTGTCTGGCTGTTATGGGACTATATGGTTTTTGACGGGTTGAATAATTATGGTTATACAGATCTGGCAAAAGAGCTGTCAGAGAAAATGCTTCATGCTGTTATACTGCAGCTTTCAAAGAATCACAATTTCTGGGAATCTTACAGTCCTGATAATGAAGTATTAAATTGCCCTTCCAACTATATCTGGGATGCGATCATAGCCAAAGTGATAATTGATGGTACTTTGCATTAAATTTTTATTTTTGCCAAAATATTTTCCCTAATTCTCTCATATTATGAAAAGTCATGCCCTGCTAGTAATTGCTGTGCTATTTGTCGCTTTATATTCATGCCAGCCAAAAGTTAAGGAAGAACCACTTATCGGAAAAAAAGAGCTCAAACTCTCAACTGACCGCTTAACCCCTGAAGTCTTATGGTCTCTAGGGAGAGTGGGGGAATTTGAGGTTTCACCTGACGGAAAGCAGGTGCTTTTCAGCATTACTTATTATGATATTGAGAAGAATAAAAGCAACAGGGAGCTTTACCTTATGTCCGTAAACGGCTCAGACTTAAAGCAAGTCACCAAAACACCTGAAAATGAATTCAACTATCTGTGGCGCCCGGATGGAAAAAAGATCAGCTTTCTTTCGACTTCCAGCGGAACCGCCCAGATATGGGAGATGAATCCCGATGGTTCTGCTAAAAAGCAGATCAGCGATTTCGAAGGTGGTATCAACGGATTTAAGTATTCCCCGGATTTTAAAAAAATAGCTTTTTCTGCTGAAGTTGATATCAAACAAAGGGAGATACAGGAATTATATGAAGATCTGCCCCTTACCAGCGGAAAGGTCATTAATAAGATGATGTTCAGGCATTGGGACTCATGGCGTGAAACTTACAGCCATTTGTTCATCGCTGACCTGGCCGGGGACAAGTTGATCAACCCGGTGGATATCCAGGAAGGTGAGCCGTTCGATTTTCCGAATAGACCTTTTGGGGGCATGGAAGACCTTTCGTGGCACCCGGGAGGAAAACTCCTTGCTTATTCATGTCATAAGAAAGATGGCAAAGCGTACGCTGTTTCAACCAACTCCGACATTTACATCTATGATCTGGAAACGAAGCAAACCGTTGATTTCACCAATGGTATGATGGGATATGATGTTGCACCTGCATACTCTCCTGATGGGAGATATATTGCATGGTCGAGCATGGAACGCGATGGTTATGAGGCTGATAAGAACAGGTTAATGGTTTTCAACCTGGAAACAAATTCACGTGTCGATTATACTGGTTTTTTCGACCAGGACGCAGAGCAACTGGTATGGGCAGACGACAGTCAATCCATCTATTTCGTGGCTTACTGGTATGGATCAAAAGAAGCATTCAATCTTCATCTGAATGGGACCATCACCCAGCTCACAAGCGGGATTCACGATATTACAGCTGTTCAACCGGCAGATGACCGTTTGATTTCAACGATCATGTCGATGGCCTTACCGACTGAGATATTTTCCATTCCAGTTGCCGGTGGCCAGACAACCCAGCTCACTTTTACGAATAAGGATATTCTGAGCCAAATGACTTTCGGCAAAATCGAAAAGCGTTTTGTGCCTACAACCGATGGTCAAAAAATGTTGACCTGGGTTATTTATCCGCCACACTTCGATGAACGGAACCTTTACTCCGCATTGCTATACTGCCAGGGAGGTCCGCAAAATGCAGTAAGCCAGTTCTGGTCATACCGCTGGAATTTTCAAATGATGGCTGCCAATGATTATATCGTTGTAGCCCCCAACCGGCGGGGCGTTCCCGGGTTTGGCCAGGCTTGGAAAGAGCAGATCAGCGGGGATTACGGCGGGCAAAACATGCAGGATCTGCTGGCTGCTATCGATGAAGTTTCCAAAGAACCGTATATCGATAAAAACCACCTTGGAGCTGTTGGAGCCAGTTACGGCGGATTTTCCGTATATTGGCTGGCAGGTCACCATGAAAAAAGATTCCGCGCTTTTATCGCTCACGATGGCATGTTCAATATGGAAAGCGCCTATCTCGAAACCGAAGAGCAGTGGTTCCCAAATTGGGATATGGGAGGAGCTCCCTGGGAAAAAGACAATCCTGTTGTGCAGAAAAGTTATGCCAACTCTCCTCACCTTTTTGTTAAAAGTTGGGATACTCCAATCCTGGTGAGCCATAGTGAAAAAGATTACCGAGTTGTCGTAACCCAGGGGTTGATGGCTTTTAATGCCGCTCAACTGTTAGGCATACCTTCTGAATTGATATACTTTCCGGATGAAAACCACTGGGTACTAAAACCGCAGAATGGGATACTCTGGCAAAGGACATTCTTTAACTGGCTCGACAGATGGCTGAAGCAGAAAAATAAGGTTTAAGTGTTGAGGGTTAAGGTTTAAGTTCGGGAATTTTTTCAATAAATATATTTTGAATTTTAAATTTAAAAAGATGAAAAAGAGTTTACTTGTTTTGATTGCATTAATTCCGGCTTTTGTATGGAGCCAGGAACAACCTTCCAAATATTGGGAATTGAATTGCATTACAGGTTTAAACCTCAACCAGGCGTCCTTTAGCAATTGGACGGCAGGTGGCGTGAATTCGGTTGCATTCTCGGTTATGGGCAAATTTTCAGCAAATTATAAGAAAGACAAATTTACCTGGAACAATAACCTGAACCTGATGTACGGTATGGTAAAGAACCAGAATGAGACGCTGAAAAAGAGTGAGGATATCATTGAACTTATTTCAGTTGCCGGCTACGACCTCTCCAAGAAATGGGCATTTACCGGTTATATGAGTTTCCGCAGCCAGTTTGCTAATGGTTATGATCAGGCTAATGATGCCATTCTTATTTCAAAGTTCATGTCACCAGGTTACCTGACCCTGTCTCCTGGTTTTCGCTATAAGCCAAACGACTGGTTTTACGTCATCATCTCCCCGGCCACTGCAAAGCTGACATTTGTGATGGACCAGACCCTGGCTGACCAGGGATCATTTGGTGTAACAAAGGCAGAATATGACACAATCAATGGCGAAAATGTAAAAGTAAAAGATGGAGAAAACATGCTGATTTACCTTGGGCCGTTTCTGGAAGCCTATTTTAAAAAAGAAGTTGCAAAAGGGATGACTTACGAATCCCGTCTTAATATCCTATATACTTTTTTAAACCGGGATAATCTGAAAGGTTATGATGCTGATGTGAGCTGGGAAAATTTTCTCAATTACAGTATTGCCAAATATTTCTCAGTGAGTCTGTTCCTGCATTTTGTTTATCTGCCCGGTCAGCCTACCATCAAGTTCGATAATTACGAAGGTGCAGTCAGAATTAAAGCTATTCCAAACCGTCATATCCAGATAAAGGAAACTGTCGGGATCGGGATAACTTATACTTTCCCGGCAGTTAAGGAAAAATAAGGTAGTGCAATTCCTAAATTCTAAGTTTCAAGATTCAAGTTTTGTTTTATTCTGATAAGTTCTTGTGGAACTGCATGGATATCTTCATTTTCCAATTTGATAGTGTGAATTTTATTTTTATCCCGTTGCGAAAGGCCAAACAGGTAGGCTTTATCATAATAAGTCAACACGGCTGAAATTGCTCTGTTGAGGTTTCCCTGTTCTAAATCATGTATGGCTTTATTGGCATTATCTCCTCCCATGCGATGGCCTATTTTCCTGATCAGGGCTGCAAGTTCTGATAGATCAAAACTGCCGTAATCTTCAGCTAATCGTTTTATTCTGTAATTAAAAAGAACATCAATGAAAATTAAAGGAGCGGTATTCATTTTTAAAAATATCAGTTCAGGAATGATGACCTTGCCAATATTCCGGCTTTCATCCTCGACCCAGACCGGCTTCTGAGGATTAAAAGCAAGCCATTGCCCGGCCAGGTTGTTCTCAAATTGTTCAGTTGTAGGTTGATCAGCCTGTCCAAGTGCACCAAAAGCAGATCCTTTATGGTTAGCCAGCCCTTCGAGATCTAGAACCTGCTCACCAGAATCTGAAAGATGGTGCAACAGTTCCGTTTTCCCACTTCCGGTCATGCCCCCGATTAGAATCACAGGAGGGCCAAGAGATAAAGAATCACGGATATAGCGCCGATATGCCCTGTAACCACCTTCAAGGACTGAAGTTTTTAAACCGGAAAATCTGAAAAGCCAGGCCATGGCCTCACTTCTCATGCCGCCCCGCCAGCAATGCACTAACAGTTCACCTTCGGTTGCAATCTCTTTAGCCAGCCTGACAAAGCCCTGAAGTTTAGGGCCGGTAATTTCAAGTCCTTTCAATATAGCAGCATCTCTGCCTGTCTGTGTAAAAGTGGTGCCAACAACTATTCTCTCTTCATCGTCAAACAATGGCATGTTGACCGCCCCAGGAATATGTCCCTGCTTGAACTCATTAGGGGCACGGACATCAATGATCGGAATTGTTTTTGACAACACCAGGAATTGATCGGGTCCCAAGGGACTCCAGCCCTCGGGCTGGAGTCCCTTTGATATTTTTTTTAATTCCACCGGGTATTTTTTCGTTAAAAACCGGATAAACAGTAAAAATATAAAACTATGCCATCAAAAAAATTAAAAACTCCGGTAATGCCAGATAAATATTATCATATATTCAATCGGGCAAATAATAATGAGCTGATTTTCAAAGATCACGAAGATTTCCAGTTCTTTCTGAATAAACTTGGTAAACTGGTGACTGACAAAATCGACATCTATTGCTTTTGTCTGCTACCAAATCATTTTCACATGCTCATCAAGCCGAAATATAATATAAAACGAAAAGGAGAGGGATCGATTACCGAAAGCCTTAAGAAGTTCTTTCAGATGTATGCGCAATATTTCAATAAGAAATATCAGCGCAAAGGAAGTTTATTTTATAAATCCTTTAGGCGGATAGAGATCCAGGAAGATTCCTATTTAAAGTACTTACTGTTTTATATACATTATAATCCACAAAAAGCAAATCTTATTCAGCATTATGTTGATTATCAATATAGTTCGTACAGATTCATCTTAATCAATAAAGAAACCAGGCTAAGGAAAGATATTGTGCTGGCATGGTTTGATCATGACAAAAAAGAGTTTGAACAGTTTCATGAAGAATGTCTGCAACGATTAACCGAATCAGGGACTCCAGCCCTGAGACGATCAGGGACTCCAGCCCTAGGGCTGGAGTCACATTTTATTCTACCTTTGCTAGAAAAACAATTCTTATGAAATACATCGGTGCTCATGTCAGCGCATCCGGAGGGGTCGAAAATGCCCCGCTCAATGCATCCAAAATCGGAGCTAAAGCTTTTGCCCTTTTTACAAAGAACCAAAAACAGTGGAAGGCCTCACCACTGACGGAAATAAGCATATCCCTGTTTAAAGAAAATTGTAAAAAATATGGCTTTGAACCTCAGTATATCCTGCCGCACGACGGCTACCTGATCAATCCCGGAAGCCCTGATAAAGAGATGCTGCAAAAATCGCGTGAGGCTCTGCTTGATGAAATGCAAAGGTGCGAGCAACTTGGCCTGACTATGCTGAATTTCCATCCGGGGGCCAGTCTTGGTAAAATTACAGATGAAGACTGTCTGAAAATCGTTGCTGAGTCAATTAACTTTGTCCTGCAAAAAACCAGCGGAGTAAAAGCAGTCATTGAGAATACCGCCGGTCAGGGGAGCAGCGTCGGTTATAAATTTGAACATCTGCGAACCATCATCGACCTGGTAGATGATAAGAGCCGCATCGGTGTC
>Ga0247841_10004245_pt1 | contig 24974 bp, 22 predicted proteins | sample LaCruzMarch2015__2_FD_192410 | JGI IMG/M metagenome (GOLD analysis project Ga0247841, IMG submission 192410) | Freshwater microbial communities from meromictic Lake La Cruz, Castile-La Mancha, Spain - LaCruzMarch2015_18m | ecosystem: Environmental > Aquatic > Freshwater > Lake | place: Spain... | reverse complement strand
CTCTCGTTTGGCTCGTGGACTCATAATTATCCCTCCTTTGGGATGCCGATGTTCGGTAACATCGAATTATGAGTCAACGATCCTTTTTCAAGCCCTCCTTCGGTAACATTTAATGTGAGGCAATTCGGCCCCCTTTCATTCCTTGTATGGAACCGGGATATCTGTTACCATAGCCGAACTTTGGATTTGAAGCGGGTACGCAATGAAGCAGGCATCATTTTTCGAATCGGATATGCCTAAACATACCGATATTGTTTCAGGGCGCAGCCATTCTAACGGCTCGATGAACAAGCTGAGCCATGAAGACCGGGCATTTCATGACTGGTACCGGTTCGTCCTTTCTTTCCCGCCCCATCTCGTCACAGAATACATCCAACGTTTCAAACTGAATCCGGGGAATCAGGTTCTCGATCCGTTCTGCGGCACGGGCACGACGCTGGTCGAGGCAAAGAAACAGGGAATTCCCAGCGTTGGCATCGAAGCCAATCCCATGGCCCATTTTGCCAGCAGCGTAAAGCTGGACTGGAACATAGATTCCAAAGCGATGGTTGACCATGCGGAACGAGTTGTCGCTGCAGTCGAGGAAGAACTGAAATCATTGGGAATATACGACGAGCCGCTTCTATGGGTTCTCAACTCCGATAAGGTTCCCCTGAGGACCTTGGGCAGCGAACAGGAAAAGTTGCTCCTCAAGAATTCGATCAGCCCGCTCCCTTTGCACAAAGCCCTGGTTCTTCTCGACCATCTGAAAAGTTCGGGCGAGAGCCCCTTTTATGGGCACGAAAAGCTGGCCTTTGCCAAAGCGGTGCTGAATTCCGCAAGCAATCTCAGGTTCGGCCCTGAAGTAGGGGTAGGAACCATCAGACGGGATGCACCGGTATTGAATTCATGGCTTGATGAGGTAAAGGCGATGGCCGCCGACATTTGCACCGTGGCTTCGTCGGGCGATGTGCCGGCCAAGGTCTTTCATGCCGATGCCCGAAGTGTAACCCATTTGCTGGCGCCCGCTTCGGTCGATGCCGTTATTACCTCTCCCCCGTATCCCAATGAAAAGGATTATACCCGCACGACCCGCCTTGAGTCGGTCCTGCTCGGCTTTATCAGGACCAGACAAGACCTCCGTGCCCTGAAGCAAAACATGGTCCGGTCTAATACCCGGTCGGTCTACAAGAAGGACGATGACGACCTGTGGGTGGCCGACCATGAGGAGATTCAAGCCATTGCCGAAAGGATCGAGAGCCGGCGCATCGAGTTGGGGAAAACATCGGGATTCGAGCGTCTCTATGCACGGGTGACTAAACTCTACTTCGGGGGGATGGCCCGGCACTTGGCCGATATGCGGCTGGTTCTTCGGCCGGGAGCCCATTTGGCCTATGTGGTTGGGGACCAGGCATCCTATTTACGCGTAATGATCCGCACCGGCGAAATCCTGGCCGGTATAGCCAAGTCTATTGGCTACGAGCTTGTGGGTATTGATCTCTTTCGCACTCGTTTGTCTACCGCCACCCGAGAACAGCTCAGGGAAGAGGTGGTGGTACTTAGATGGCCGGGGTAGATTTTGACACAGCAAGAGAGGGCTTATGGCAGACAAAAATCGGTACTCAAGGATCATCGAAAAGGTCTTCTCCTCTTCCTACAGGAAAGGGGCGCGTGAGGTAGTATTTTCCCGTGACGACATTGTTAACTACGCCCATGAACTCGGCATTTCGCTCCCTAAAAATCTCGGCGATCTTGTCTACAGTTTCCGCTACCGTGCCGAGCTCCCCGAATCGATTCGCAAGAAGGCGCCCGAGGGAGAAGAATGGATCATTCTCCCCGTGGGCATTGCAAAATATGCGTTTGTTGCGACAGGATTGAGCAACATCCTTCCCTCGCCAAATCTTTCTGTGACCAAGATTCCAAACGCCACGCCGGGAATTATCGCCATGTACGCCCTGAACGACGAACAGGCTCTCCTTGCTCAACTCCGCTACAACCGTCTCATCGACATATTCAGCGGTATAACCTGCTACTCCCTTCAGAATCATTTACGAACTACCGTGCCCAACATGGGGCAGGTTGAATCCGATGAACTCTATGTGGGGATTGATCGGAAGGGAGTTCATTACGTCTTTCCCGTCCAGGCAAAAGGCGGCAAGGACAAGCTGAATATCGTCCAAATTTTGCAGGATTTCGCCCTCTGTGAAACCAAATTCCCCAATCTGGTCTGTCGTCCCATCGCGGCCCAGTTTATGAATGCAGCTGTGATTGTGCTGTTTGAGTTCGAACGGGGAGAGCAAGGTATTTCCATCGCTTCTGAAAAGCACTACCACCTGGTGCCGCCGGAGGAGATGACAAAGGCGGACCTGGAGAGCTATCGGCAGAGGGTGGGGTAGTGAAACGTTGCGGCCACTGTGGCTGCAATCGCTTAAATATCTTGTAAATCATTAAAATAACTCAATGTGATCAAATCCGAACGTTTCCCCCGGCGGACCGTCATGGTTTTTTCAACAGGGCCTCGATGCCCGCCGCGTCCCCCTGCAGGATCATCTCTTTCACCATGCGGGACCCGGTTGTCAACGAGTTTTTGGCCGGGGTTTGTGAAATCATTCCTGGATGGTCTTGACAGTCGCGGAGTCCGGAGAGGCTTCCGGACGGCTTTGTAGACACTGTGTCTACAATCGCTTATATCTCTGTAATATCGAACGTTTCTCCCCTCTGGCCGTCACGGCTTCTTCAGCAGCGCCTCGATGCCCGCCGTGTTCCCTCGCAGGATCATCTCTTTCACCGCAAGGAAGTTCCGTTCGAAGATTTCCAGGAGCGCCGGCATGTTCGGGTTTTCCGCAAGAAGAGCCGCATAGAGGCCGGGACGGGGGCCGAAGACCTTTCCGGCGATTGCCTGCTTCGTCCGGAAGACCGGGGTGGAGAAGGCCTCAAGATCCGAGGCTTCCACGCCGGAATCCCGCAGGGTGAGCCCCGTCAGGAGCGTCTCTATATGGGTGAGTCCCTGGATCAGGGCCATCATCCGGTCGTGCTCCGCAGGCGCCGTCACCGTGATCCGGGCGCCGTTTTTCGCGAAGATTTCCTGCAAGAAGCCGAGCCAGCGGCCTCCCCGTGCGGGGCACAGCACGATGTTCTGGCCATTCATCGACGGGACATCCGGTCCGAAGAGGGGGTGGCAGCCGATCACCTCCGCCCGGGATGCGGCGAGCATCTCCAGGACCGGCTTTTCCTTCAGCGATGTCAGATCCATCAGCAGGGCCTCTTCCGGAAGAAGCGGACCCACCTCGCGAATGATGTCGACCGTAGACGCGATCGGGACGGCCACGATGACGATCCGGCAGGCCGCTGCGAGTTCCGGAAGGGGGATCCCCTCCGACTTCCCCGACACGTGGACCGTGTGGCCCTGCCCGGCGAAGAAGTCGGCGAACCATTTTCCGATCCCCCCTGTCCCTCCGATGATGCCGATAGCGAAATCTTTCACTTTAAAATTCACCTCCATGGTGCGATCGCCCTCTGCCGGAGGAGATGATCCGCAAGTACGATGCAGACCATCGCCTCGCAGACCGGGATGATCCGCGGGATGACCGACACGTCGTGACGGCCTCCGATCGTGACGACAGCGGGATTCCCGTGGACGTCGATCGTCTCCTGCGGCCGGCCGATCGAGGGGATGGGCTTGCACGCCGCCCGGATGAAGATCTCATCCCCATTGGTGATCCCCGCCAGGATTCCCCCGGCATGGTTCGTCCGGAAACCTTCCGGGAGGATCGGGTCGTTGCCGGTGGAGCCGGTCATCCGCGCCGCCTGGGAACCCGCGCCGATCTCCACCCCCTTGATGGTTCCGATCCCCATGAGCGCCCCCGCGAGGTCCGCGTCTATCTTGTCGAAGACCGGCTCGCCGAGGCCCGCTGGGCAGCCGCGGACCACGATCTCGACGATCCCGCCGAGCGTATCCCCCGCGGCCCCGGCCTCCTGAAGCCGCCGGAGAATTTGGACTTCCGCTTCCGGGTCGGGGCAGCGCAGAGGGTTTGTTGCCGCCTGGGCAGGGAGAAGGTCCCGGGCGACGATTCCGCCCAGTTCCCGCGTGAAGGCGAAGACCTCGATCCCCGCCTGGCCGATGACTTTCCGGGCGACGGCTCCCGCGGCGACCCTTCCTGCCGTCTCGCGTCCAGAGGCGCGGCCGCCGCCCTGGTGGTCCCGGATCCCGTACTTCGCCCGGTAGGTGAAATCTCCGTGGCCGGGCCGGAAGAGGTCGCGGAGGCCGTCGTAGGCGGCGCCGTCCGCATCCCGGTTGCGGATCAGAAGCGAGATGGGCGTTCCCGTCGTTTGGCCCTCGAAGACGCCGGAGAGGATCTCCACGCAGTCCTTCTCCTTGCGGGGGCTGGCCGACGGGAGCTTCCCGGGACTGCGCCGGTCGAGCTCCTGCTGGATATCGGCCTCGCTTAGGGCGATCCGGGGCGGACAGCCGTCGATGAGAGCCCCGACGGCCGGGCCATGGGATTCCCCCCACGTGGCAACCCGAAACAGCACGCCTGTGGTGTTTCCGGCCATCTTAGCCCTCCTTCACGCGGGCGATCCGCTCCGCCCTTGGCACCTGCGCCTGCAAACGCCGGCAGATCACGGTTGCAACCTCCTCCACGCCGCGGGAGGCGGTATCGACGGCCAGATCGGCGATGCCCCGGTAGATCGGTTCCCGCTGCGCCAGGATCTCCTGCACCTCCTCCACGACGGGTTTCCCCGACAGGGAGGGACGCTTGTTGCCGCCGGCCTGGTCCTTCTCCAGCCTTCCGGCGATCGTGGCCGCATCGGCGACAAGCCAGATGAAGAGGCCGTTTTCCCGAAGATACCCCACATTGCGGGGGTCCAGGAGGGCGCCGCCTCCGGTCGCGATGACGCCGCCGTCCAGGAGCGAGAGGTTCCGGATCACGGCCCTTTCCGCATCCCGGAATGCCGGCCATCCCCCGGCGGCGACGATCTCCTCCACCGTCCGCCCTGTCCGGTGCAGAATCAACTCATCCGTATCGAAAAGGGGACGTCCCAGGCGTGCCGAGAGCCGCCGGCCCGTCGAGGTCTTTCCCGTGCATCGGTATCCCGTCAGAATGATGTTCATTGCGTCACCGCCCTTTCTTCTGTGAGAAATGGGGACAGCTCCCTATTTTCCCGTTGCTGCCCCTTGGTCGCTGTGTTGTGAAAATCGTGATTCCGGCCCTCTGAAAACAGGGAGCTGTCCCTATTTTTATGTTCCCGGAGCCCTTCCAGCGCCGCCCAGAAATCCGGGAAGGATTTCCCGACGCACTGCTCCCCTTCGATCTCCATCCCCGGTACGGCCAGCCCCAGGATCGCGAAGCTCATCGCGATCCGGTGGTCGTTGTAGGTCTCGATCCGGGCGCCGCAAGGGCTCCCCCCCGTGATCGCCAGATCCTCCCCGATCACCTCGGCCGCGATCCCGGTCTTGCCCAGTTCGTTCACCAGCGCCTCCAGGCGATCGCACTCCTTCAGGCGGAGGTGGGCGACGTTCCGGATGAGGCTCCGTCCGGGACGGAGCGCGCAGAGGACCGCAAGCGTGGGTACGATATCCGGCATCGCTCCCAAGTCGAAGGCCATCTCCCCGGCGGGCAGTTCCCCGCCGCGGACCTCAATGAAGCGATCCCCCCGGATCACCGTGCAGCCGAGACTCTCCAGGATCTTGAGAAATCCGATATCCCCCTGGCGGGTCCGCGGGTCGATGTTTTCCACCCGGATGCGCCCCTTGAGCAGGGCCGCCGCAAGGAAGAAGTAGGAGGCGCTGGAGACGTCCCCTTCGATCCGGTATTCTCGCCCCCGGTAGCGCAAAACGTTGCGGATGAGGTAGCGGCCGTAGCCATCGTGGGCGATGGCCGCGCCGAATGCCTCCATCGTCTCTACGGTGAGCGCGATATAGGGGATCGATGGGATGCGGCCCTCCAGGACGATCACGGTATCTGTGGCGGCGAAGGGGGCGGCGATCAGGAGTGAGGAGACGTACTGGCTGCTTCCGATGTCCTTGAGGATGATCTTCCCGCCCGCAAGATGGCCGCCGCGGACCGTGACCGGGGGGTATCCGCGGTTCTGGTCCGTCTCGATTCCGACCCCCTGGCTTGCCAGGGCCTCCAGAAGGGGTTTCATCGGTCTTTCGCAGAGGCGACGCCCCCCCGTCAGCACAACCGGCCCCTCGCCGAGGGAGGCCATTCCCGAAAGCAGGCGCATCGCCGTACCGTTGTTTCCCAGATCGATTGTGCGCTGCGGCGCGGCAATCCTTCCGCCGGTCCCCCGGATGGTCATCTCCGCGCCTACCGTCCGCACCTCCGCGCCGAGGAGACGAAGCGCCTCCGCCAGCAGCAGGGTGTCTTCGGAGAGCAGGGGATCCCGCAGGACCGATTGCCCTTCCGCCAGCGCCGCGATGACCATCGCCCGCTGCGTGTAACTCTTCGAGCCGGGAACCCGGACCGTTGCGTCCAGGGTCAAGAGCGGTTCAATCGCGATCATCTTGCGCTGTCCTTTCCGTTGCCGTTGCCGTTTCCGTTTTCTTTCCTATCCTTTCCCTGCAGGCTCTCCGATGGCTCCATCCCCCGGGGGTAGGACCCCAGGACCTTGAGCGTCGCAGTCTGCTTTTCAAGCTCCTCCATGCATTTCTGCACCCGCGGCTCCTCAATGTGCCCAGCGAAATCGACGAAAAAGAGGTACTCCCAGAGCCTGTCCCGCATCGGGCAGGACTCGATCCGGGTCAGGTTGATCCCCTCTTCGGCAAAGGGGGCGAGCGCCCGCTGAAGTCCTCCGGGGATGTGGGCCGCCGCGAAGAGGACGGAGGTCTTGTCGTGGCCCGTCATGGCGCCGTCGTTGCGCTTGGCCCTGGGTCCGATGATCAGGAATCGGGTCGTGTTCGACGGGTTGTCCTCGATCCCTTCGGCCAGGAGGTTGAGCCGGTAGGCTTCGGCTGCAATCCCGCTGCCCACAGCGGCTGCTGATGGCTCCTCTCTCACGCGCAGGGCAGCGCCAGCCGTGCTTTCCGTCTCGACCAGAACCGCGCCGCGAAGGTTGGCCTGCAGCCATTTGCGGCACTGGGCCAGGGCCTGCGGATGGGAGTAGACCTTCTCGATTGCCGAGAGGTCGCGCGAGGCGGAGAGCAGAGAATGGCGGATGCGCAGGAAGAGCTCCCCGCGGATCGCCAGCGGTGTGGTGATCAGGCTATCCAGGGTTGTCTTCACCGAACCTTCGGTCGAGTTCTCGACGGGGACGATCCCCCGGAGGGAATTGCCCTTCTCCACGGCGGCGAAGACCTCGGGGATGGTGGCCTGCGGTGCGACGCGGATGTCCCTGCCGAAATGGGCCAGTGCGGCCTGGTGGCTGAAGGAGGCCTCGGGCCCGAGGAAAGAGACGCCCATCGGTTCCTGAAGGGCACGGGAGGCGGAGATGATCTCCCGGAAAATCTCCCGCAGTGCCCCCTCGGGCAGGATCCCCCCCTGGATTTGCGACAGCTTCTTGTAGATTCTCTCCTCCCGGGAGGGGTCGTAGGTATCCCAACCCTCTTCGCTCTTGATCTTGCCGACCTCGACGCAGACTGCCGCCCGCTCGTTGAGGAGCCGGACGATGCCATCGTCGAGCCCGTTGATCTTATCCCTCATTTCCCGCAGCAATTCGTCGTTCATGGTTTCATTTCCTCCAGGGTCTCCCGCAGGATTCTCTCCGGGATGCCCCCGTTCAGGAAGGGCATCCCCATTTTCTTGAGCAGGACATAGTGGGTCGTCCCTCCCTCTTTCTTCTTGTCCAGCTTGAGACGCGATTGTATCTCTTCCGGATCCATCCCCGCGGGGAGCCGCCCGGGAAGGCCGACCGCCCGGATGAGGGCTGCGATCCGGGAGACGTCGGCAGCCGGCAGGCCGTGGAGCCTCTCGGAGAGACGCGCCGCCGCTGCCATGCCGATCGCCACGGATTCCCCGTGGGAGAGCCTGTAACCGGAGGAGGCCTCGACGGCGTGGCCGACCGTATGGCCGAAGTTCAGGATCCGCCGGACCCCCCGGTCACGCTCGTCGCTCTCCACGAGCTGTTTCTTGATCCCGCAGGCGGTGGCGATGATCCGTTTCAGAAAGAGCGCCTCCCGCAGGCCATTCTGCGCCGCAGTCTCCTCCAGATCGCTGAGGAGCTCCGGTGAATCGATCACCCCGTATTTGATCACCTCGGCGAGGCCGCTGCGGAGCATTCCGTTAGAGAGGGTTCGCAGGAAGGCGACGTCGATGAAGACCGCCTTGGGCTGGTGGAAGGCGCCGAGCAGGTTCTTCCCGGCGGAGGTGTCCACCCCGGTTTTCCCGCCGATGCTGCTGTCCACCTGGGCCAGAAGGGTTGTCGGGACCTGGATCACCGGGATCCCCCGCATGTAGATCGAGGCGGCGAAACCGGCCAGATCGCCGACGACGCCGCCGCCCAGTGCGATCAGCGCGGTCTGCCGGTCCGCGCCGAGGGCGGTCAGCCGGTCGGTGAGGGTCAGCAGGGTGGGGATGTCCTTGGAGGACTCGCCCGGGGCCACCACGATCCGGTCCACGCGGAGGCCCGCCTTTTCCAGCGCGGCCTGGACCCGCGCGCCGTGAAGGGCGGCGACATTCTCGTCCGTCACCAGGACGTACCGCTCCGCCCAGCGGTGCATCGCGATGATCATCCCCATGCGGTCCAGGATTTCCGTGCCGATGTGAATTTCATAGGAGCGGACGGTTTTCCCTTCGAGGGTTACCTTCATCGTTTTCATTGCAGCCCCCCGATCCGGCGGTGCATCGCGTCCTGAATGAGGTTGACCTCGTCCATGAGCCGGTAGAACTGCTCCGGCCTAAGCGACTGGGGACCGTCGCAGAAGGCCTTCTCCGGCTCCGGATGGATCTCGACGATGACGCCGTCCGCGCCCACGGCCACGGCCGCCCGGGTGAGGGGGATGACATACTTCGCATGCCCCGCGGAGTGGCTCGGGTCGATGATCACCGGCAGGTGCGTCAGCTCCCGGAGGACGGGAACCGCGCTGATGTCGAGCGTGTTGCGGGTCGCCGTTTCGAAGGTGCGGATCCCCCGCTCGCAGAGGATGACCTGCCCGTTCCCCTCGGAGAGGATGTATTCGGCCGACATCAGGAGCTCCTCGATCGTCGTCATCATCCCCCGCTTGAGGAGAACCGGCCTGCGGCTGCGGCCGACCTTCTTGAGCAGCGCGAAATTCTGGACGTTGCGCGCGCCGATCTGGAGAATATCGCTGTATTCCTCGATCAGATCGACATCCGCCGTGTTCATCACCTCCGTGACGACCGGCATCCCCGTCCTTTCCCCGACCTTCTTGAGGAGCTTGAGCCCCTCCTCCTCCATTCCCTGGAAGCTGTAGGGCGACGTCCGCGGCTTGAAGGCGCCGCCGCGGAGGATCTTCGCTCCCCCCTTCTTCGCGATGTATCCGGACTCCGCCATCTGCTCCTCGCTCTCGACGGAGCAAGGGCCGGCGATGACGGTGAACGCACCGCCGCCGATCGCAACGTCCCCGACCCGGACGATCGTGTCGTTTTCCTGGAACTCCCGGCCGGCCAGTTTGTAGGGTTTGAGGATCGGAACGACATTTTCCACGCCGGGAAGGGAAACCGCCGATTTCAGATGGACCTTTCCCCGTTCGTCGCCGATCGCGCCGATAAGGGTCCGCTCCACGCCGCAGGAGAGGTGCGGCTTGTAGCCCACGGAGGCGATCCATTCGGTCACATGGTCGATCTGTTCGGGTGTTGCGTTTTTCTTCATCAGAACAATCATCTTGCACCTCAATCAAAAATAAAAAGGCCGCGGTCAGCTTTCGATGCTGCCACGGCCCCAATAAAAATAAAAAAAGCCATGGACAGCACGTTTACGGTCTGTCCATGGCTTAGTGAGTTACGGTTTTAGGTTTCCCTTACGTCCTCCTAAGCATCGGGCAGACCGGTGCATAAAAGTAATAAAACCAAAACCGATAGCTGGATCTCTTTATGTTTTCCATTTTCTTCTGCCCATGCCTAATATTTTCCCGAAAGGGAGGCGCATAAAAACACACCGACCCGGCGGTTGTCAAGCATTTTTTATCGATGTAGTAGATTTCGAATGATAATCGTGATAATGAGACTCAAAACCCAACGGCAGCCAATGAAATAGGAATGCGGGCCGGTTCATTCACAGGGAAGTGTCGCTCATGCTGATCAACCGAATTTGGCAGCCTGTTCCCGGCGCCCATCAGGCGGAAATTTATCCGTTCATTCGAAAACCTGATGTCCTGTCATCCAATGCCTTTCTGATGCGAACCCCGGAAGCGATCCTCCTGATCGACCCCGGCGCCAACCGCGAACAGGCAGTGGCGCTCCACGAGATCATCACCGGCCTCATCCGGGAAAAGCCCCGGCCCGTTCTTGTCTATCTGACCCATTGCCACATCGATCACTCCCTCCAGGCCGCCGAATTTGGCCCTCTGAAAGACCTGGCGGACATCCATGTGGTCGTTCACGAAGCGGGCGCCAAGGCCCTCCGGGCGAGCGACCGGCGCCTGACCCTTGCCGAGCTCTACGGCCGGCAGTATCCGCATTTCCAGCTCGATATCAGGGACTTCAACGCTTCCGCACCGTTTGCGGGAAATGGTGCGGGGGGAATAAACATGGAACGCATCCTCCCATGCCATCAGCTCCTCCTCGGCGGCGGAGACGTCCTCGATGCGTATCACACCCCGGGGCACAGCCCGGACAGCGTCTGCCTCCGCATCGGCCGGCTCCTGTTCATCGGTGATCTCTTGAACGCGACCGTCCCGATGGTGGCAGGCATCATGGGCTGGAACCAGGCGCATTTCCTCCAATCCACCGATGGCGTTATTCGGCTGATCGCTGACCGTCAAATCGACACCTGTCTTCCCGGCCACGGAGACGAGATGACGGGATCGGCCGTGACAGCGGTTCTACAGGGACTAAGGAAAGAGGCGGCAGGGCTGGAGTCCGTCCTGGAGACGGATGAAAGCAGGCTCCTGGATACTGCTGCCTATGCCCTGGAGCTGCTTGAGGAGGCGCAAGCCGTCTTTTCCATGATCGCCGGCCGGCTTTACTATCTGTCCTCCAACCTGGAAGAATTGGGAGAACCCGAAGCGGCAGCGAGGTACGGCAATCTGATGTCGGAGGACCGGATAGATGCATATCTATCCGATTTTTATCAGTTTACGGAATCATGGCGCAAGGGCGATCGGCTGGACTTGGAGTTCGTCTATAAGGTGTTGGGCATCGTCCAGAAGTTGCAAAGGAGCTTTGATCCGGAGAAACTGACCGGCGTCATCCACAGGTCCCTCCTGAAGCGGGCGGCCAGCCTGATGACGGATTTTATCGAGACGATGCGGGGCAAGGACCGGCAGGATGATTTTCACCAAACCGATCTGACGATGATCCTGCAGGAACTGGTCCGGGAGTGGAAGACCTCCCTGCATGCCGATGCGTCCATCCTGGACACGGCCGATGACCATGCCCTGTTTCTGGAGGCCCTGGCGGCGCGCATCGGTTATCTGCCGCTCTTTGACGATGTGGAAATCCGATGCAGGGCCTCCGTCGCGCCGGCGAATGTGATCCTCGACCGGGAACACTTTGGCGATGCCCTCACGTGCCTGCTCGAGGTCATGGCCGGTGCGGGAGCCCGGAAGATTGAGCTTCGGATGAAACCAGGCCCTAAAGAGGTCCGTCTTCTCGTCACCGCAGACGGGCGTCACGACGAGGTTTTACAGGATGCCCGCCAATGGCGGCCCTTTCTCAGAAAATTCGCGAGAAGCGGTGGTCTATTGCGCCGAAAGGCAACCGGGGCGGGCGTCGTCTATCAGATTGTCTTTCCCCAGGTGCACGCATCCCTTTCAGGCAGACATTCTTCATAAAACATGCGCCCGACCATATTGAGACCCTTGAATAACGAGCCGTTTGTCATTGCGAGGAGGCCAAGGGTAATTTGTCATTGCGAGCGAAGCGAAGCAATCCCATAACCTGTATTGATGAGATTGCTTCGGGCTGAAGCCCTCGCAACGACTGCGTCGGATTGCCGCGGCGCTTCACGCCCCGCAATGACAAGAAGATCAGAAATTCAAAGGTCTCGTTATTTGTTTGTAGATTCAGTGATTCTAATGTTTTTGCGGTTTTTTGTGTTGTCTGTGACCTTGGGCAGCAGGAAACCGATCATCACCATCACGACATTCGCTGCTCCGAGCAGCACCAAAGTCTTCGAGGCGTTGTGACCCAGGTACTGGTAGAGTTCGCCCACAATGCTGGGCGCAGTGCTGCCAAGACACCACGCCCAGCCCATCAGGACCGCCGATACGATGCTCATGTTTTTCGGCGGGGCGATCCGTTGGCCGAACGCCACGCCCAGCGGGTTCACCGTCCCCAGGAATGCCCCACCCACAATGCAAAGCAAGACGAATGCCGGCACAGGGAGCGTCAGGCGTACAATCGCATGGTAACTGATTGCCGACAAAATCATCATCGCAATCAATATCCGACGCCGGCCGATGCGGTCTGCCAGGTGGCCCATCGGCACCATGAATACCGTCGCGCCGAAGATGATCAGGCCGAAAGCCCCGCCCTGCCCGATCCAGGCCGGATAGCCTTTCTCATGGGCAAATTCCGGCATGAGGAAAAAAAGCCCGGTCAGCACACCGCTTGAGATCGCAAGAATCAGGAACAACACCAGGATCTGACCCGCCACCGGACGAAGGGCATGGAGCGATCCGATGACGGATATCCTCTCGGAGCGTGGCACCTCGGCCGGCCTGCACCGCAGCCAGACAAACGCCCAGAGGATGGCCACGGGAATGAGAATGATTTCGGTATGATGACCGAGATGGTTGTAAGCGGTGCGAAACACGATCTGGCTGAGACCGAAGCCGATGCCGCCCATGGCGATGAACACGGCGAGGAACATCGAGCCGCGCCGGGCGGAGAAGCTGCCCGCCAGCCCCGCTCCCGAGGGGTGGAACATGTCCTGTCCCAGCCGGCCGGCCGCAAGGATCATGAACACGACAAGGTAAAAGCCGCTCAATCCGAACAATGTCGGCAGCCGGCGGTCCAGCGCCGATTGATAATCGGCAAGCGGGCCGAGCAGCATGGCAAACGAAGTCAGCAGCGTACCGAGCAGGATGACCCGTCGCGATCCGAACCGGTCGGCGATCAAACCGAAGAGCGGCTGAAGCGCTGCTCCGCTCATGCCGACGACCGTGGCGATCCATCCGGCCTTGGCGACATCCAGACCGGCCAGTGTCTTGTAGACCGGCCATACGCTCATGCCCATGAAATCAACCATGACATGCGCAACGACCACGGCGATAAACGTGCCGACCGCCGTATTGGCTCCCATGATTCAACTCCTCGATCCAATTGCAAAAGTCCTTCTGCGTCATTCCGGCGAAAGCCGGAATCCAGTCTTTTCAATGCATTCTGGATCCCGGCTTTCGCCGGGGTGACGGAATAAGCTGGTTTTGCAATTGGCTCTCCTCGATCAAGAATAAAAAAACCGCCTGGGATCTCCATGGCGGGTTGAAAGTGGCGACTTGGATTATGAGTTGTTAATGTTCTCCTCCGAGCGCACCAGCTCCACTGCGGATACGCTTATTGTGCTTCATTTTGTCATCTTCGTTGCGAAAAGGATGTATCCGCTCATGTGATTTCTTCACCTCGCTATTTTGCTCTAAATACAATTCAGGATGAGAAGTGTCAATCTTTTTGCCGGCGGTTCTTGTAACTATCGGTAATTGTTTAGATGTATGACCTCCCTTTGCGCCTGTCCGCAGGATAATCCCATCCTCGAGAATGTTCCGGCGCTCCGGAATTGTAAAAGAATTGTAAAACTTTAATTTAACTTTGTCTTTTCAGCGGTCTCATATTATTAGGCCACGCAGAGCGATACTCTTGAGACATCCGGATGCGACATCCTTTCGTCAGATCCTGGTCTCATTCCGGATGGCAGACAGACAATTTCGGATGAAAAGGCATGAAGATCAGAACCCAGGAATCTTTCAATTTCTATTCACATCTGGCAGGCGTCATTGCGGCGGTGGTCGGCACCGTATTCTTGGCGCTGGTCGCGAATTATTCGGCCTCGGCATTGATCACAGCACTGATCTACGGGTTCTCCGTGGTTTTTCTCTTTTCGGCGAGTTCATTTTACCACGCCTTCAAGAAGGAGGAGAACGAGCTCTCCTTCTGGCGGAGAATGGACCGCCTCGCCATCTTCTGCATGATTGCAGGCACCTACACCCCGATCTGCTATCTATACCTGGATGGCCCCTGGCGCTGGTCCATGATGGCCATTCAATGGGGGCTTGTGGGATTCGGACTCATCTCGCAGCTCTTTTTCCCGCGAGCGCCCAGGGTTCTTTATGCCCTCGTTTATCTCACCATGGGCTGGATCGCCGTCATTCCGATGAAGCAGATACTTGCTCACATGACTTCCCTGCAGGCAGTCCTGCTATTTGCCGGTGGTCTGTTCTTTACCCTGGGCGGCTTGATTTACGCAATGAAGAAGCCAAGGCTCGTTCCCGGAATCTTCAGCTTTCACGAACTCTTTCACATCATGATCCTGATCGGCGGCGTGCTTCACTATGCGATGATTTACAGCGTCTATTTCGAAAAGATTACCTGATGGTACCGGGAATTTTGAATGAACCCGAAGTCCCGGGCATCAGGTCCTCAAAATGATGTCCGCATCGGCCGAATGCAGACACCTGATGGATCAGGGATCCCTGCTTTATGAACGGGATTATGAAAATCACTTCCCGGCAGGGGAAACAAAATCACATCATATCGTAACAAGACTGAACCTCTGGAGGGAAGGAACATCGTCATGCTGAATTTTTTGCCGAAAACAGTGCTGGGGATCATATCGTTCCTGCTGCTCTCGCTGAACGTCATCTTCTGGTGCACGATCGTGTTTATCTTCGCCCTGCTGAAATTGGCCCTGCCCTTCAAGCCGACACGGGTTATCCTCGACCATGTCCTGCACGGCATTGCCGCAAACTGGATATCCTGCAACAGCGGATGGATGCGCTTGACCGGGAAAATCCGGTGGGACGTGCAGGGTGTCGACGGTCTGAACGACAGGGACTGGTATCTCGTCAACAGCAATCACCAGAGCTGGGTCGATATTTTTGTCCTTCAGCACCTGCTCAACCGAAAAATCCCCTTTCTGAAATTTTTGATCAAACAGGAACTGATTTATGTACCCGTAATAGGTCTTGCCTGGTGGGCTCTGGAATTTCCCTTTATGCGCCGGCACAGCGCGGAGTATCTGGCAAAGCATCCGGAGATGCGCGGCAAAGACCTGGAAACCATGCGCAGGGCCTGTGCAAAATTCTCGCGCGTCCCCACCAGCATCATGAACTTTCCCGAGGGGACCCGCTTTACAAAGACCAAACACGACAAGCAGCGCTCGCCTTATCAATTCCTGCTGAAACCAAAAGCGGGTGGCCTGGCCCTGTCCTTGAGCACCATGGGCGAGAAATTCCAGTCTCTTCTGGATGTCACGATTGTCTATCCCGATGGGGTCCCCGGATTCTGGGATTTCCTTTGCGGGCGGGTGAAGCGGATCATCGTCCGCATGCAGAAAATACCGATCCCAAAGCAGTTTATAGACAGCGACTATGAAAATGATCCGGCGTGCCGGGAATCTTTCCAGCAGTGGCTTTCCGAACTATGGAAGGAAAAGGACGGCCGGATCGGACAACTCTACATCGAGGCGAGGTCTGCCTATAAATAAGGATTTGTCAAAATGATAGAGAGATCTGATATCGACTATTCCCTCCTGGACCGTCCGGAAATCCTCATGGGGCTTTTCCACCCAAGGTCCGATTATGGATCGATTGCAGGAGCTACGAACACAATCGACGTGTCGATTCCGGTGGAGAGCAATATTCTGGTGGGCGGACTTTTCCATATGATAGAGAAATCGGCCCCGAATATCCTTTTCTTTCACGGAAACGGTGAAATTGCCAGTGACTATGATGAATTAGGTCCTATTTACAATCGCATGGGCATGAATTTCCTGGTGGTGGATTACAGGGGCTATGGCGTATCGACCGGCAGTTCCACGGTTTCAACCATGATGAGGGACTGCCATGCAATCTTTGAGTTCACAAAAGGATGGCTGGGAGAAAACAGATACGGAGGGGCTTTCATTGTGATGGGCCGATCATTGGGCAGCGCATCGGCATTGGAACTGATAAACCGTCACAAAAACCGGATAAACGGTCTTGTTTTGGAGAGCAGTTTTGCAAATACCGGTACGCTACTGGAGTTCCTCGGCATAAACGCCTCAGAGATCGGTTTTAGGGAGGAAAAAGGTTTCAGAAATCTTGAAAAGATCCGGGGTTGGGACAAGACGACCCTGATTATCCATGCCGAATTTGACCATTTTTTCCCTTTTTCGGAAGCGCAGGCGTTCTACGATGCCTGTCAATCGCCAAATAAAACGCTTCTCAAGATCCCGGGTGCAAATCATAATGACATCTTCATGAGAGGGTTGGAGCCGTATATGAAGGCGGTCAAAGTCCTCAGCGAGGGTATTGAAGTCTGATGCGTTACTCCCTTTCGATCCGTAATCAGAGTTTGAGACCTTTGAAAAACGCCCTGTTTGTCATTGCGAGGAGACCGAAGGCCGACGAAGCAATCCCATAACCATTCGATAAACCATGAGATTGCTTCGTTGCTTCGCGCCTCGCAATGACGAGGGTCGAGTTTTTCAAAGGTCTCAGTTTATAATAAGCGACCTCTACTGAGCAGTCGTTAGGTAGACTCAAGGGCTGGCACATGTCATATTTTCATAAACCGCACTCATTGAGTTAGCAAATACAACTCGTTGGTTTCGATAAGCGGTCCTGACCGCTGAATAGATCAAGATAAAGGTGTCGGATATCTCGGACAGAACCATTACCCTACGGGCGCCAAAATCAGGGAAAGAATCAGAGCTGGCTTATATGCCGGAGAATGTATCAAAAAAGCTGGCGGAGTATGTCAGGGATAAGGCCCTACAATCGGATGACCGTCCTTTCCCGATATGCTATTCAACGGCAAGGACTCTTGTCAGGCGACTGGGGGAGAAAGTAAATGTCCGTATTGCGCCACATGATCTCCGGAGATACTCGGCCACCTATGCCAGCAGAAACGGTGTGCCGCTGGAGGTCGTATCGAAAGTGATCTTGAGGCATCAGGATTTGAAGACTACCCAGGTCTATCTCGGCAAGATCAACGACACCGAGGCAATCCGATGGATGGACATCCTGCATGGGAAATAGACTTTCAGGAATTACCACTTGGAATATTGAGGTCTTTGGGGCAATCGAAAAGAATCATGGTTCGCCGGAATAAAATATTTCTACGAGATTTGTGTGTATCTAAGATTTGTGTTGACAAAAAATATAAAATAATTATTATCTAATTATGATTAGCATTTTATGGGACGATAAGAAAAATGAGATCAACAAGAAAAAGCATGGGGTTTCATTCGACGAAGCCAGAACAGTGTTTTATGATGAGAATGCCATCCGGTATTATGACCCCGACCATTCGGATGAAGAAGACAGGTTTTTGATGGTCGGTGTGAGCCAAAAGCTCAGAATCCTTATCGTATGCCACTGTTTTAGGGAGGACGATTCAGTCATAAGGATTATCTCAGCAAGAAAAGCTACCAAGGGCGAAGAAGACAATTATTGGAGAGAAAAGTCATGAGAAAAGAATACGATTTCAGCAAAATGAAAGGACAGAAGAATCCCTATATCAAGGAATTAAAGACCCAGGTTACCATTCGTCTCGATAAGGACACTGTTCAGTATTTTAAAGGGTTAGCTAAGAATACTGGCGTGTCTTATCAGAATCTGATCAACCTATACTTACGAGACTGTGTCGAAACCAAGAAAGAACCCCGTATACAGTGGTCCCAGCCTGCATAAATCATTTCATAAAAATGATATGCCAGCCGATTGATCCTTGATGACAAATACGAGTCAACGGTTTGGCTGATCGCTCCGGATTACTGAATTCGGGATGTAAGCTGCGAGCAGATGACCGATGATTTTCAGTTGCTGACGGAGCCGACGTCCCTCTGTAATCAACAGGCAGATATTTCAGCGGATATACAGTCTTTCAACCAAGAACGAATAGCGATCACCTCTATCGAAATCCAGATTACTCTGACTATGGAAAAACGTACCGGGTGGAGAGGGAAGAGCCGACAGAGCGCCTTATGAAATGGCTGCGGCTGTTTCTTCCTGCAGGCGCAGGAGGGCGGAAGATATCCGGACAGGAAAGGAAGGATCGGCTGAGAGGTTTTTCAGGGACTCTGGGAGCGCTTTGTACTGTTCTTTCGTATACGTGGCGATGTCCTTCCAGCCGGAGGCCGGCGAAAGGCGGACGCCCTTTTCCATCACTTTTCCGATCAGGGGCATGCCTTCCTGTGGGTCGTTTTCGACCGTGAGGGTGTCTCCGGTCATGATGCCGTTGTCGAACCGGCGGAAAACCTGCTTGCGTCCCGGCATGGTGGCTTTTCCCTGGGATTTTTTCAAACGCGGTTTACCGGCATACTCCACCAGTTTATAGGCGCACTCCAGATAGGGCGCATCCTCGGAGGTGTCGAGCTTTGTCCCCACGCCGAAGCCGTCAACAGGCGCCCCCTGGGACAGAAGATTGCGGATGGCGTGCTCATCGATATTTCCACTGACAAAGATATGAACGTCTTCAAGCCCCTTGCCGTCGAGGATTTTCCGAACCTCCTTCGACAAGCCGAGAATATCTCCGCTGTCAAGCCTGACGGCCCGTGTCGCTATGCCTTCCTTCCGAAGGGCCAGGGCAGCGTTCGCGGCACGATGGGCGCCCCTGATCGTATCGTATGTATCGATCAGGAGCGTGACGTTGCCGGGGTTGGACCTGCCGTAAGCAATGAAGGCGTTTTCCTCTTCCCCGTGGGCTTCAATGTACGAGTGGGCCATGGTTCCAAAGAGGGGAATGCCGTAAAGGCATCCGGCGATAACGGTGGCCGAACCTGCGAAACCTGCAATACAGGACGCCCGGGCTGCCAGGATGCCTGCTTCCGCACCATGGGCGCGACGAAGACCGAAATCGACGAGGATGACCTTTTCCCCTGCGGCCAGGACACATCGGGCGGCTTTACTGGCGATGGATGTTTCAAAGTGGAGGAAGTTAATGATCCGTGTCTCGACAAGCTGGGCCAGGGGTATGGGGGCCTCCACGCGGATCAGGGGTTCGTTCTCAAAAAAAATGGTTCCTTCCGGCATTGCGTATGCATCGCCCGTGAAGCGGACGGAACGGAGATAGTCCAGAAGGTGCTTCGAAAAGCGGCCCGTGGATGCGAGCCAGGCGATCTCTTCGTCGGTGAATGCCAGTCCTTCCAGATAGGACAGGACGGATTCCAGCCCCGCGGCAACAAGAAAGCCGCGGTTCTTCGGCAGATTGCGGATGTAGAATTCAAAAACGGCAGTTTCTTCCATTCCCTCCCGGAGATAGGCCTCCAGCATGGTCAATTGATAGAGGTCTGTTAGAAGGGGACTGGTCAAAGGATTCATGTCATTCCTTAACGGCATCCGATGTGATCAAGTGGGCGCCCAAGGCCTCCATTTTGGCGAGGGCTTTGTATCCGTCCCCAGGCGCGACATCGACGGCACAGACCGTGTCCGTCATGACGAAAACTTCAAAACCCTCTTTGCGGGCGTCACGGACGGAGTTGAGGACGCAATAATCCGTCGCGAGACCGCCGATGAAGATGCGTCTGATCTTTGCTTCTATGAGGATCTCCGTGAGTGTCCGGCCGCCCTCTTCGCGTGCATGCATGGTCGAATACTGTTCGATCTTTGTGTGTGTTCCCTTGGAGAGGATGGCGGCGTTGCCGGGGATCTCAAGGCGGGAGGAAAAGGCCGCATCCTCCGTTTCCTGAATTCCGTGGGGCGGCCATGGGCCTCCCTGATTCATGAAGGAGCAGTGGTCCGACGGATGCCAGTCTCTCGTGAAAAAGACCGGATGCGGTCTCCTTCGGAATATCCGGATAAGGTTGTTAATGGGGTCGATGATCCTGTCTGCCTCGGTGATGCCAAGGGTTCCTCCGGGGAGAAAACAATTTTGCACATCAACGCATAGAAGAACATCTTGTTCATTGAGGGTCACAGACCAGGGGGCCTTGCTTGTCATCAAATGCCTCCGGATGGGGTATTCATTTTATTGTATTATTACACCGGCAACAATATTTGTCAAAAACATCATTTCCGCGAAAGCGGGAATCCCCAACTGTCCGCTTATTACCGCTGCATGGAGGACTGTTTCGAGACCTTCGTCAGGATCTATGAGGATCATTTTCCCCGTCGATATATGTTCTGGCGTCCCTATGTCCAGCAATGAGTCAAGTCCCGGAACATGTCATTTTTTGAACAATCGCACTCATCAAGCAAATACAAGCCCGTACCCTGGGTATTCCGGTCCGTGAATTGAATACGGTTCGAAAGGCGCAGATTTAGGAGCGTTGTTGTTGGGTGAGTGTTTGGTATTCACTCCTCTTTCCGCTTGACCGGAATCAAATCACACGCCGCAACAACATATTATGATATAATTTTCTTGACATACAAGACACCTTTCCATATCCTCATACCGCGCAAAAGCAAGCTCTTATCAATCGGGTCAGCATGTAACCCTTCGGAGAAAATGACCTTTACTGACGGCAGCTTTGTTTTTTCCGGATCGGGATAAACAGAAAACGATGGGGAAAGCCCGGGCAGGATTCACAGGGACGCGTGACCCCGTCGTCCCGGTCAGGTTGCTATGGATCGTCGTATATTCTTTTATTCCCTTCTGGTAACCTTTTTCATCAACGCCTTCATCACCATCTTCTTTCTCTTACCGGCGGCCCTGCAACAACAGGCCATGCCCCTATCGCTCATCGGCTGGCTGATGGGCGTCGCTAGCATTGGCTCTCTGTTAAGTCGGCCGCTCGGCAGTTATATGACCGAAAGAGTGGGGATTAAGCGAAGCCTGTTGATCCTCTGCTTGGCCCTGACGGCAATTTCGCTGCCCCTGATCTGGGAACGAACATTTCTATCCCTTTTTATCATCCGGGCAGCCATGGGTTCCCTCTTCGGGATGGCGATCATTGCCTTGATGGCCTACCAGGCCCTCATCGTGCCCGTCAAACAAAGGGGAAGCATCTACGCCTGGATCGGGGTCGCCTATGTCGCACCGGGACTGACGGTCATCCCTCCAGCAGAATTTTTTATCACGAAAGGCCGCCTCGATCTCTATCTCGGGATGGCCCCCCTGTTCGCCCTGCTGACATTTGTATTCATCTTTACACTGCCGAACGTTCCGTCTCCAGCAGGGAGAAACGCGCCTCCTGCTGCAGCAAAAGGGATGGCTTGGGGAAAATGGAGAGATATTATCTCAGTCCCTGGTTTCTGGCCACTATTGCTGGCGACTTTCACTTTCGCCATGATCAATGGCACCACCCTGCAATACATCCCGGCCTTTATGATAAGCAAGGGCCTTGCTGCTAGCATCTTCCTTGTGACCAATGCTGGTACGGCCCTGATCCTAAGGATCTTCACCTATCGATTGATGGACCACATGAACCGGCCCAGGGCCATCGGCCTGATCCTGGCCGGCATGGGGATGGCCCTCTTCTTACTCCGGTGGGCCGACAGCCATACCGCCTTCACTTTCGGCGGACTCCTCTACGGGACTTTCATGGGCATCGGTTTTCCCATCATCCTGGCTCTGGTGCCGGATATTTTTCCCCCGCACCTAATCCCCAAGGGGGTTTCCATCGGCATGCTTGCCATGGACGCCGGCTTGATCCTCTCCCCCGTCCTCGCAGGTTATCTCGGACAGAGCTTTGGTCTCGGGGTTGTCTTTACCATCATCGGTGTCGGGGCCATGTTGAGCGGTTTCGGGGTCTATCTATCCAACCGGCGGATCATCCGCAAACAACATACCCGCCCGGCTGGTAACAATTTGTGAAATAAGTGGTAATCATCACTACAATCCTGACCTGAAAGCTGAGAATAAGTAGGTAAACAAGATATTAGAAATACTCGTATTTAATCAATATCATACTTATTACTACAAATACTACTGTTCAGTTTTGCTGATCGGGACAGATCAATGAAAACGATTCGAAAGGTTCGCATTTTTCAACATGATTTTTCCTGGGAGAGGTGATATCGTTCACTTCATGAAAGCGTTAGGATGAAAAATATCCTTGATATAGTAAATTCCAAATGGAAATTGTGATAGTAAATCATTACATGTGAATGGCAGTTTCAAAAGTTCCATCCCGTATAACCATGCAGGAGGGTAATATGGACTGTCTGTCAAGACCCCGTTTATTACGAAAAAGCGGGGTTTTTTTATCGCTGATCAGGAGATCACAGAGGGTCTTATACGGCAAAGATTGCGTTGTTTGGGGTTTTATACCGATCCATATAACCATTGTTATTTTCGATGACAAATACTGAAATACATAAAGAAATCAATTCTAGGATTTTTCTTCAAGCTCAGCATTTATCGCCGATGCTGAATTTTGGTCAAACAAAAGAATATTCAATAATTACACAAACACTGGATGTGACATTAAAGCTGCAAGCGATGGTTTATCACATAGAGAACTATAAAATCTTAGATAAACAATACCTTAATGATGCTGTTGAAAATTTCCATGAATTTCCTAATACTATAAACAATTGTTGTTCCTTAATATACGAACTCGAAGCATTCTTGTTTCAGCTTAAAAGTGCGTTAGATATGGCCATTAAGGTCACAGGAAAATTATTGCCAAATCATTTTAAATCTCAAACATTTGGCAATAAGGGAGAGCATTTTATAAAGAATCTTGAAATTTACAAAAAAGTCAGAATCGATCGATCAGAATTGATTGAATCAATAATAGAAATGGTGAAAGATGATCAGAAAAAATGGTTGAGAGAGTCCGTTGAATTAAGAGACACAATTAGTCATTATAAATCAATAGGCTTTTTTGCTTATAAAATTACGAGAGAAAATGAGCAAATCATAGTACAAAAACCAAAAATACTAAATAAAGACCCTCAATCTTTCATGGAAAGTACATTTCGAAATTGTATGGAATTTATACAGGACTTAATATCGTTTTCAATTATTCTTTTCTTGCCAAAACCTTTTGTGTTGAGCAAACCAAATGTGCCAGATTCATGGCATAATGATGGTGTTGGAAAATTTATAAAATATTCACTAGGTATTGACACAAGTAAAACAACGATAAAAGAACTCAATAGTGAGAGTTAACTGCCTGGTAACATATTTAAAAAAAATAACAACCGGCTTCACTCGGACCCGGAAAACAGCGCCGGTCCGGTGAGCCGGAACGTTAGATTTCAACAAGAATACTGTTAGCAACAAATAGATTTGTCCGGTTTTATAACAAATGAATTGTCCACTTTTCTGTTCAAGGAGTATGTCCTAAGAACAGGAGGTTAGCGGTGGACGTTCGCATACCCCTGGACAGGAGTTATCCACAGACGATCTCCCGCAGCCGTTGCGGAGCGAGGCGGGAGATGGCTGTGGGTAACTCCATCACGCCGCTTTTTGTGCCTGCTTGAGTTTCCCTCTTTGGTCATAATCAGCCAGCTTTTTCGGGCCATGGAAGAGAGCCAAAGAGTCATCGCGATATCGGTGAACCTGCACCGTGACCCTGACATAGTGACAGCGGTATTAATTTACGGGAATTTGGAGCGACCTTCCCTCAAAGCTGACACAGTTATCGGCACTAACGGTCCTTTCGTAGTGTTCGCAGATGATATCGTCGAGATCCTCTCCCATCCAGGGGACAAATGCTGATCCTTCTTCTGGCGCCGGTTGCATGAATTCGGCATTGAAGGCCGGTTGATAAACTTGTGTCAGATAATGGTTGGCGGCATCCATGTTTGTGATCCCATAAAAGGCCAACTCCTTGACAAGCCTCTCCTGGTGAGTCTGGAAGGCCCTCTCGCTACGTCCCCGTACTTCTGGAGAATAGGCCGGGATCATATAAATCCCCAGGTGCTTCATGGCGCGGCCAAATTGGGTCAACTGTGTTTTGCTGACCTTTCCTCCTTCCTTCGGTGTAAACCAGTAGTGACTCCCACGATCCGTATATAGCGAACTGAACAGACCCTTCTGAAGGATCACATCTCTTACCCCTTGAAAACTGCTGGCCGTCCCTTCCTCCCCCACGAAAAACATCGAGTAATGTTCGCTTGTCGCGTCATCCATCGTCACGATCAAGTCCCACTTCTTGCCGGGAACCCATTCATGTCTGCTGCCATCCTGGTGCAACATCATTCCCGGCAATTGAGCCCGCTCGCGTCGAATACGATGAGCGCCTCGTTTGGCCGACTTCAAAACCAAGCCCTTCGCTTGTAACGTGTTCTTCACCCACATGTAACTGCGCTTGCCACCATCGCGTCGATACCAACTGTGAAAATGTCTGACGTTCCAACCACGATAAAAACTTTGATATCGCTGAACAACATCCATCACTTCATCCACTGGCGCTCGACGAAAGGATGCCTGCGTTAAGCGCTTGTCCAACAAGCCTTCCGCCCCAGACTCCTCATACCGGTCAACGTACCGGCGAAACGTCCTGTCACAGACCCCGAGGATCATAGCCGCTTCTTCCTGCGTCAACCGACTCTCATTCCACCTTTGATACACCTCTTTAAATCGCATCTTCCGAGTCTCCTGTAGCAACTCTGTCCGTCGCATTGGTCACCTCCTACGGTGACTATCCTAAACCGGACAGATCGTGTGTTACAAACCCGGACAGTTTACGTGTTACTGACAGATTTCAACAAGAATACTGTTGGGAGCAAATGATATGTCCGGTTCTTAGCACATAAACTGTCCTGATTATCTTAGTCGCGGTTGGAGGTGACGGATGAGACGGACGGAGATGCTGCAGGAGATCCGGCGGATGCGATTTTCGGA
>Ga0247841_10004243_pt1 | contig 24983 bp, 23 predicted proteins | sample LaCruzMarch2015__2_FD_192410 | JGI IMG/M metagenome (GOLD analysis project Ga0247841, IMG submission 192410) | Freshwater microbial communities from meromictic Lake La Cruz, Castile-La Mancha, Spain - LaCruzMarch2015_18m | ecosystem: Environmental > Aquatic > Freshwater > Lake | place: Spain... | reverse complement strand
ATCCTTCCGAATAATTTATCCTTACGGCATGTTTCCAGGAAGGCATATTTGGAATCAGTTGCGAGGCGATCGCTAGAAAGTGCTAAATATGAAACGCGCCGCTGTTCTCCGAGAGCGTCCAATTTCACAGAGCGGAATTTTGTGCGCATGACCAGCACATCGATAATTCCGCCGAAAAGCCTTAAAACGGATCCACGTATCGGCATCGAAATTTTTGCTACAGCTACGGGCGATGAGAAACCTCCAATAATCATTTTTTCTCACGGGTTGGGGCAGCCTGGCAACTATCGAACGATTTTGGAAGAATTGGCCGGGCATGGATACACGGTTTTAAGTTTAACTCATCCATCGAGCTATGAAGATGAAGATTTTGTCACCTCAGAACAAGGAGAAGCGCGAGAGGAAGAGCTTGCTGCTGTGATGGCGAAAAATATTCAATATGTCCTTAACGAGGTCCGAAATGGAGCGTTAAAGATTCCCGGCGATCCAAACAGAATCATATTAATGGGTCATTCTTTGGGAGGGGCATCTTCGATTATGGTTTCTCGAAGCGATTCGGCGGCGATTTCAGGATGTGTGAATTTGGATGGTTCATTGCATGGTCACGCAAAAACAGGCGGGTTGAAGCAACCTCTTCTGATGATGACTGGCGACTACCGCGAGCTCATACGCGAGCGAGCGCAATCCTTTAAAGAAGATGATAGAAAAGATGCAAAAAGAATGAGCCGGTATAAAGAGGAATATGAAACGCTTCGTCGTAACTCTCGGTATTCTAACATAGTCATGATCGAAAAAGCGGGCCATATGGATTTCACGGATCAACCGCTTCGCGAGTGCCTTGCGGGAGAAAAATCTCTGTCCGATGCAATGAGAGTGCACACTATCGTGTCTCGGGAAGTGTTCAAAATCCTGGGATTATGTTTATCTAGGTAATCATCGGTTGTTAGACGCCTTATAATCTTGACATTGCAATCAAAAATTGAAGATTTGACATTATAAACAATATAATGGTAAAAAAATAAAACGTAGTAAAAAGTTAGTACAAAAAAGATATTCATTCAAAATAATAAAAACCAGAACTCTTAAAAAATGACTGATTTATTGTTTTATTTATAATTTATGTGAAACATAAAAAATGAGTGAAAATTGATAAAATATTACATGCCGATCCCTAGTATAATCAGATATTTTGTATCAGAAAACAAAAATAATAAAAAAGTATTGGAGATAGGTCCTGGCTCTACTCCATTTCCTTTATCAACTCATTTTATTGACCACGTGGTTACTAGACCAAATGTGGTAAATATAGATATATGCAACGAAAAATTTCCTTTTGATGATAACGAATTCGATTTTGTTTATGCTCGCCATGTTTTAGAAGATGTTCAAAATCCAACAGTATTGTTCAAAGAATTAGTCAGGGTCGGGAAAAAAGGATATATAGAAACGCCATCAGTAATTGCAGAAGTTGCAAGGCATATTGATGCTAGTTCCCCTCCGTGGAGGGGATATGTTCACCATAGGTATTTGTTTTGGAATTCTGAGAACACTTTGATTTGCATTCCTAAATATCCATTTATTGAATATATCGACTTTCCTGACACCCATATGTTTCTCCTGGATCCTTTTAATTGGAATAATTACTATCAATGGGATTGCCAAAGCCAAGCTAAAATAAAAGAATTAAAAAACTGCATTGATTACGACATTTCGATGAATTACAAAACTATCATTAATCAAGCGATGTCTGTTGCTCAAAAAACGTGCCAAGAATTTAAAAACAAAGTATTGCGCTAGCCGGGAGTGGCGATCTCTATGATGGCTTAGCCCATACGGATTTTATGGATCAAGTTTATTGCCAAATTAAACCAACCGTTCTTTAATGATAGCGGGAGAAAAATCTTTGTCCGATGCAATGAGAGTCCACACTATCGTGTCTCATGGAGTCTTCAAAATTCTGGGATTATGTTTATCTAGATAATACGAATGCGCTTTGACTCAACATACCACCTCGTACTTCGACACCTAACGATTAGAATGTCAATCTGATAAACCAAAGCCTCGTGTCGTAGAAACAGGCAGCATGTTGTCATGTTTTGTTCCTGATTGCAACTCATCAGGAATGTCCTGATGATATTACAGCCACCTATCGATTTGCCAAAAACCAAGTTATTTGGTAATATAACCAATAAAGTTGGTGGATATGCTAGAAGGGTTATTTGGAAATTCTGTGATAGAGAAGGTGCTGTTTTATTTGTTGGCGAATCAGCATGGATATGCAACTGAGCTCAAGGAGGCTCTAGGAATTTCGCTCAATAGCGTCCAAATCGCATTATCGCGTCTCGAGCGTGGCGGTATTCTCGTGAGGCAATCATTAGGGAAAACTAAGCTTTATCAATTTAATCCCAGGTACCCCTTTTTAGATGAATTACAAGCTTTTTTAAAAAAAGCATATAGCTCTATTCCAACGGACATGCGTAATCGGTTGTATGAACCTCCGATTAGAAAACGACCTAGAAGAAAAGGAAAGCCATTGTGATTGATTGGGAGAAAATTTCATTAGAAGACTTGGCTGGTCTTATTTCTAATGAACTGAAAAAAAGAGGCATCGAGGCGATTCTTGTCGGCGGGGCATGTGTAACGATTTATTCATCTAATCGATATCAATCGTTTGATTTAGATTTTGTTAGTTACGAAGATTTACGAAAAATTCAGACGGCATTGAAAGAGATTGGTTTTAAAGAAAGCGGAAAAAGCTTTTATCATGATCGCTGCAAATGGGTTGTTGAATTTGTATCCCCGCCAGTCGCTGTCGGCAAGGAAATTATTTCCAAATTCAAGACTATTAAGGTTGCTACGGGATCAATCAAAATGATTCGTGCTGAAGATAGTGTTAAGGATCGTTTAGCTAGCTATTTTCATTGGAATGATCGACAAGGGCTGGAGCAGGCGATCGATGTCTGTTTAGAATGCAAAATCGATATTAAAGAAGTGAAAAAATGGGCTCATAACGAAGGGTTCGACGATAAATTTAAAAAGTTTATCGAAAAACTTAAAAAATCCATAAAACATAACGACTAAAACATCTGGCCGATATCTTGACGATCAGACATTTCTGAATTGGGCAGCAGCTGCTGTCCAAGGTCAATTCGAAAATGAGAGGTTTTGATTGTCCTGATTCAATAAAAAGAATCCAAACTCATCAACTCAATCTTCATCGGAATTGGATAAAATGACAACGCCTCGTTTGGCTTCTTTTTCAGGTAAAATAAAATTTTGCCTGAAACAGGAACCCCTCGCGGAGGGCTTCGCTCTTCCTTCCGGGGTGGCGGTCTCGGTTGGTTTTTCTTCGAAAAACATCAACCTCAACTCGATTCCTGTACGAAAGCCACGCAGGTGGCTTTCTTTCAGTCAAATTTTGAAAAAAATTTGCCTGAAACAGGAATCGAACCTGCGACCTTCGCATTACGAATGCGCTGCTCTACCAACTGAGCTATTCAGGCATAAAGATTGAGATGAAAGTATCGCCTAGCCACTCTTTTTGCTCAATGCTATAGTACGATCTCAACGCAATCTACCGGAAAAAGTATGTTCAAGGAGCATCGAATCGGAGCCCTATTGCTCATGGGAGGCGTCGGCCGCCGCTTCGGCAGCGATACCCCAAAGCAATTCCATCGCCTGGCCGGGAAATGCGTTTTTATCCACACCCTCGAGACCTTTTTGGCAACGCATCTTTTTGATGAAATTGTTTTAAGCTGCCACCCCGCCTGGATTGATCAGACCCGCCAAATGCTGCCCCTATCGAAATGCCCCATCCGTATCGTAGAGGCCGGCTCCACCCGCCAGGAGTCCTCTTATCTGGGCCTTCTGGGATTTCGCCAGCCTCCCGAAATTGTCGTCATTCATGACGCCGTTCGCCCGTTCGTGTCGCAAGAAATTGTGGTTAATAATGTGATAAAAGCAATTGAGGTCGGCGCCGCAGATACTTGCATTCCATCGATGGATACCTTGGTTCATGCACCGGGTCGGCAGACGATACGATCGATCCCGCCTCGAATTGATTATTTACGAGGTCAGACGCCGCAAACATTTTCTTATTCATTGATTGTTCATGCCCATCGGCAGGCGACACGGCAAGATTGTTCCGATGATTGCCAATTGGTTCTCGATTTGGACCGCCCCGTCGGGATTGTGGCCGGCGATGAGCACAATATCAAAATTACTTCAGGGCTCGACCTTTTTTTTGCCGAACAGCTCATCCGCCATCGTTTTGCCGAAAGAAAAAAGGGCGCGCCGGCTTCATTGTCTCAGCGCCGCTACGCCATCGTCGGAGGAACCGGCGGAATGGGAAGGGCCATCGAAAGCCAAATCATCGCGCTGGGCGGCGAGGTGATTTCACTCGCACGAAATACCAAACCGATTTCACTCGATTTATCCGATCCCGTTTCGATTGAAGACGCATTTCAAAAAATTGCAGATCATTCGGGTCCTCTCGACGGGCTTGTCAATTGCGCGGGATATTTGTCCATCGCTTCTCTTGAGAGGCTCAATTTGCAGGAAATCAATCAGATCATTGATGTGAATTTAAAAGGCCTGATCTTGTGCTGTCAGAAGGCAAGGCTGAAAAAGGGGGCTCATGTGATCAATATCGCCTCTTCTTCTTTTTCCCGCGGCCGTCCCGATATGGCCATTTATTCTTCCGCCAAAGCAGGCGTGGTGAATTTTACGCAGGGGTGGGCCGATGAAAGATGCGATTTGCACATTCACGCTGTGATCCCTCAGCGCACCAATACGGCCATGCGCCGGCAAAACTTTCCCAACGAAGATATTGCCTCATTGCTCGATCCCGGGGAAGTGGCTCAGGCCGTTGTGGATTTGTTGTCGCAAAATGATTTGACGGGCTTGTTAGTTGAAGTAAGAAAAAATAGTTTTAAATAATCTTGAGAAATTAATCGAATCATTTTAAGAGGATGAATGGGTAATCGTTGAAAAAGGAATGGCTCATTCATGAAAAAAAATCCTCTATCCAAAGAAATGTTGCGAAAAATGCATGCCTACTGGCGGGCAGCCAATTACTTATCTGTTGGACAAATCTACCTTTTCAACAATCCATTATTGAAAAAAGCTCTTTCGATCAAGGATGTCAAACCGCGGCTTCTCGGCCACTGGGGCACTACGCCCGGCCTTAATTTCATTTATGTGCATCTCAACCGAATCATTAAAGAACACGATCTGAGCATGATTTATATCACCGGACCTGGACACGGCGGCCCGGGGTTGGTTGCAAATACCTATCTGGAAGGAACTTACAGCGAAGTATATCCCAACATATCGCAAGATGAAGCGGGGATGAAGCGATTATTTACCCAATTCTCCTTTCCGGGGGGTATTCCGAGCCATGTGGCGGCTGAAACGCCTGGATCGATTAACGAGGGGGGCGAGCTGGGCTATTGTCTGGCGCATGCCTATGGCGCAGCATTTGACAACCCCGATCTAGTTGTCGCTTGCGTGGTCGGCGATGGCGAAGCGGAAACGGGGGCTCTTGCAGCGAGCTGGCATTCCAATAAATTCCTCAACCCCGTCAATGATGGGGCCGTATTGCCGATCCTCCATCTCAACGGCTACAAGATCTCCGAGCCCACAGTTTTGGCGCGCATTCCCCATAAGGAGCTGGAAGAGCTCTTTTTGGGATATGGTTATAAACCCTATTTCGTCGAAGGCGATGATCCGGCGCTTGTCCACCAACAGATGGCGGCGACGCTTGATCAAGCTTTCGCGGAGATCAAGGAAATTCAGACGAAGGCGCGCAAGCACGGCTTCAAAAATCGCCCGAAATGGCCCATGATCATCCTTCGCACGCCAAAGGGGTGGACCGGACCCAAAGTTGTGGATGGATTGCAGAATGAGGACTCCTATCGATCGCACCAGGTTCCTCTTTCCGAATTAGCGGCGAAACCGAAGCATTTAAAAATGCTCGAACAATGGATGAAGAGCTATAAACCACAAGAGCTGTTCGACAAGAAAGGAAAATTGATTCCCGAGTTGGCCGAATTGGCGCCGGTCGGCGAGCGCCGCATGGGAGCCAATCCCCACGCCAATGGCGGCTTGCTGCTTCGCGATTTAAAATTACCCGATTTTCGCGAGTATGCCGTTTCCGTTCCGAAGCCTGCCGTGGAAGTGGGCGAGGCGACGAGAGTGATGGGTGCATTTATCCGCGATGTGATGAAACTCAACTGGGATGAGCGCAACTATCGCGTGTTCGGACCCGATGAAACGGCATCCAATCGGTTGACCTCTGTTTTTGAGATCACTAACCGCACCTCGACCGCTGAAATTTATAAAACCGATGACCACATCGCTCCGGATGGCCGCGTTATGGAAATCTTGAGCGAGCATTTGTGCCAGGGATGGCTGGAAGGATACTTGCTGACAGGACGCCATGGGCTCTTTTCATGCTACGAGGCGTTCATTCACATTATCGATTCCATGTTCAATCAGCATGCTAAGTGGCTCAAAGTGTGCAAGGAAATTCCCTGGCGCCGACCGGTTGCTTCATTGACCTATCTCCTCACATCCCACGTATGGCGGCAGGATCATAATGGATTCAGCCATCAGGATCCGGGATTTATCGATCACGTGGTGAATAAAAAAGGCGATATCATTCGAGTCTATTTGCCTCCGGATGCCAATACGCTTTTATGTGTGACGGATCATTGCGTCCGGAGCCGTAATAAGATCAACGTGATTGTCGCGGGAAAACAGCCCGCGCTGCAATTTTTGAATATGGATCAAGCCGTGAAGCATTGCACGGCCGGCTTGGGCATCTGGGAGTGGGCGAGCAACGATGAGGGCTGCGAGCCCGATATCGTCATGGCTTGCTCCGGCGATGTTCCGACGCTCGAAACATTAGCGGCGGTCGAAATTTTGAGAAATCATTTCAAGGGCTTGAAAATTCGCGTTGTCAATGTGGTGAATTTGATGAAGCTGCAGCCGCCGAGCGAACATCCGAATGGCTTGAGCGACAAAGAATACGATAGTATTTTTACCAAAGATAAGCCGATTGTATTCGCATTCCATGGATATCCATGGCTGATTCATCGCCTGACCTATCGGCGCACAAACCAGAAAATGCACGTCCGCGGGTATAAAGAAGAAGGAACGACCACGACTCCTTTCGATATGGTGGTCTTAAATGATCTGGATCGATATCACCTGGCGGAAGACGTCATCGATCGCGTTCCGCGATTGGGCGCCCGCGCAGCTTATCCGAGACAATACCTGCGCGATAAACTGCTCGAGCATAAGAACTATGTCCATAAGTATGGCCAGGACATGCCCGAGATCCGCAATTGGAAATGGACTTTAGGAGATAAAAAGAAGGGATCATCCGACAAATGACCGGATTTAAATTGATAAAAATCGGATAGGCGGGAGTTAACCACTCCCCCTATCCGATTTTTTTTTAAATTTTGTAACGAAAAAATGTTACTAATCCAGGGTTCGGAATGTCAATCCATGGATGAGCCGTAATTAAGGTGCAGCAACGGCTGGTAGAGAGGTTCGGATTTTTTCCCACAAGTTTCCGAGCTCATTTTTTCCCCTAACTGTGCCGGTTGTGGGATCTATGCCGCCGCCATCGCTCCAAAAATCGTCTGTATGGGTAAGGTCGGGAGCGTGCTCAGTTATGGTTGCTGTTCCTGTGGCTCGCAATCTCGGTACTAGTTCCGGATGATCTTTTAATTTGGCAAGTAAAATTGCATTCATGGTGGGCACTTTTTGATTAGTGAATGCTCTTTGTTGGTTTGCTCTGAGGTTTTCCCAGTTAGTTCGGGCTAGGTCGCGCGCAGCATCTGCGGAAAGAGTTGGGAATTGATCGCGGAGGGTTGCATCGTGTTGAAACTTTTGAGCCTGATAAGCGGCTTCCGCATTTAAATAACGAACCCCGTTGTAGGTAACCGGGATATTGGAGTAGTTTCCTAACCATCCAAAATAAGGGTCTTCGGGGGCGTAAAACTGAATTTCTCCTTTTGCCGCCGCTTTCTCCTGAATTTTAGTAAGAATATCTTGTTCCGTTGGTGCCACCGGGGCGGTTGAGAGAGCTGTTTGTTGGAGCCAGGCTTTTGCCGGATCCAACAAAGGTTCCATAAGTTCATGGGTTATTGGGGCTGCAGGATTTCGTAAGAGCAGGGCAAGGGGTCGTTCGATCGAATCGCGCGAGCCCGCAATTCCTTTGGAATCGCAGAATTTAATATAGTCTTTTCTATTATATAGTAGTGCGGTCACTAGCCTTGCATAACGCCTTTCTTCGTTAATGAGAGGAGCCTTCGAACCAAATATTTTGCCTTTCGCCTGATCGATAATGCCTTCCTTAGGTATATCGCGGGATTCGAGCAGTTTCTCCAGTTTGACAACTTGTTCGTCCGCTGTCTGCTTGTCGTATGTTTCTTCTCCAAGAACAACTGCATATTTCAGAGCGAACTGATCGCAATGGCTTACGTTATCCCAATACTTCATCTCCTCTTCGAGCTCTTGGCGCCGTTTTTCATCCGGTTCATCGGGCGGTGTTGAAGTTGGGTGGAGCCGCTCTCGCTCATTTTTAAGTGCTAAAATACGGGTGGGAATCTGCTCCAAAAATAGATCGATTCGTTTTAGTCGTTCGATCAATTGCTTTTTTTCTTCAGGTTTGCCGAGACCGGCGATGTCATCATTAGACAGTTTGTCCAAACTTCTTCGCTCCGCTTGAGGGAATTGAGGTCCATTAACGGGGCCTAGTCCTCTTGCGACTTCAACGTATTCAGGCCATTCAATAGGAGCTCCGCCTTTTGGAGTTGTGTAGCTTCCAAACATTTCACGCAGCCCTATGAAAGCCGCATCACGCGTTGAAAGAGGAACTTCATCCCCATCGGTGGTTGCTGATGCATCTCTTAAAGATATTTCACCGGTGGCTGTCAATTGTCGATAATAACCAAGGGCTTTTTGTTCATCTTGCTTTTTGATAGGTATTCGTATGACCAATGGTTGATTGCGCCATGTATAGGTCACCTTGAAATAGAGTGTATCACCTACAGCTGAAAGATTGGTGCCGAGATCGGCCTCAGCCACTAAGTTGGTTTGCGGGATAGCTGGATGATCGACGCCTGGTTCAGGTGGCGGCAGGGGTACGGGACTTACTAATAATGGTTGTGCAACTTTAGTTACAGTTGATGCGCCGCCGAGAGGCGGAAAATAATCGCGAACCGCTTGGGGAACTAGGCGATTAAAAAATCTACTAACTAAACCCGCCATTTTATACCACTATTATATTGTTATTATTCTATATATTATCTTATCACAAACCTTATTTATTTCATATAATATGGTGGTAATTTGTTAAAATACTGTTAATTAAATACTTAACATTTAATTGATCATAAATAGCTGGGGATAGGTGTGTTGTGGTTAATTAAATAAAGTAGTTGAAAAAGAATGTAGTATTTGTTACAATTAATATATGGGGAAATAGGTTTTGATGTAATGGGAAAGGAAACTAATAATATGAAAACATCAGTGCTCGATAAGATAGAAGAACTATTCGGAAACCCGGAGAAGTTTACCCCGGAGAATCTGGAAAGCATTATTCATGAGACGGTTACGTTTTTTAACGAATTAAAGGCCAATGTTGAATCGCCCGATAATAAGGTCCGCGAGGAAGCTCTTAAACTAGCGGCATCCTTACAGACTAAGCTGGAAGAACAAGCGCTCGCTCTATGTGAAGCCGTTGGCATGGATCCTAAGGCTATCGAATCCTACATCAATACCCCCTCCCACTTTTCACCGGATGAATGGGTGGCCATGGAAAAAGCGAAGGCTGAGCTTGAGGGCTATAAAAACGCTGTTTCAGAATTGGAATCAGGCAAAGCGCCTAAAATCAAGAAGCCGAAATCTGTAAAAGAATGGCTCGTTAGCTAATAAATTAAATATTAATAAGGAACTATAATTATGTCCGTTGATTCTACTCAGGTTGTTCAAAGCTTGTTAACGATTCCTTCTGCGGTAAGTACGGAAAGTACAGACGTTGGCAGCAATGAAATACAGCAGTATTTTGTGGTGTCAAATTTAATCACCGTATTATACGCGTCCCAGCAGGGTTCCGGGAATGATCGCACGAATCCACGGCTTGGAGCTTCTGGAGGGTCATTGGCCACCGGTTCTGTTGATTCTTTAGATGGTTTGACAGAAGTTCCGCCAATAACTTTAGATCCTAATCGCGCTCCAACAGATAATGTCAGCGCTACGATGCAAGGCATGGGAATATTGGGTTTTTATGATTTGGCAATGAAAAATGGTACGCTGACTCCAAAACTCACAAAATGGATTCTCCATCGTTTGGATTGTATTCTTGGGAGTGGGTTTGTGGACCCTGAACTTCTGGGTTCAATTGCAAATGGTAGGGCAGCTGTTGCGGCCGGTAAATCGTTGGGTGATACAATTTCTTGGGGCGCTAAAGATGAGAAAGTGGATCCCCTTCAAATTCTCGTAGTGAAAATGGGTGTGTGGGCAGCGGACTGGAAGAACAATACGATGGCTCGGCCGGATGAAGATACCTTGGCTGCGTCCATTTTTCTTTTTCAGGACCTCGGGACAACCGACAATGATAAAATGAAGTTCGTAGCTCATAACTTCTTTATATTTATGGAGGATGTCGATCCTGTCCACCAGGGATGGGCGGATGGTCTTTTCATGGCGCATTATATGACGCAAGATCCTGTTCTTTCAGATGATGATAATGCGGATAGTTTTGTATTAACTATCGCATCTAAGGATCTTACTGCTGATGGAGAGTTTACCGACGAGCTAATAAAGGCTACTTCTCAGTACGTTATTATTACGAATCCGGATGGGTCTAAATACCGAGACTACTCTCCTTATTTAAAAAATTACCCTATTACTCAGGTCTTGAGAATGGTTGATAAGCTCTATTCTGAATATGTTAAACAATAATAGCCTGCGTAATAGTGCAAAAACTAATTTTAAATAAATAAAAGGAAATAAATGAACGCCAATTTTGTTGAATCAACTCCATATGACGATACTATTTCTTTGCCAGTTATTGGGCCGATTCCTGTGTCTGACGGGATCAGTGCGACTTCCTTGATTTTGTCAGAAAAAATTCAAACTGATTTGGTAATGCTCTCTGTTGTTGCGAACGCACCGCAAGTCGGTGTGACGGCATCGAACGCGAATGACGTTTCGAACGGCAGCGCAAATAATGACGGTTCGAACGGTAGCGTAAGTAATGATGGTTCGAACGGCAGCGTAGGGGTTGGCAGCGGTTCCGGCAATTCGGGGGTAGGAGCGGGAACAGATGTTCCGGATAAATATCTTGACCCCTTGAATTATCCAAACAGCGGCACTGATCTTGTAACAGAGATATACGATATGATCGATCAGATGAAAAACAACTCGAATGATCCGGATCGTGCAACGCGATTAGCAGCATTTCTTGCCAAGCTTCTCAATCCACAAGTGCTCGCGAAATTTCCCCAGTTATTCGGCCTTCTCAATAGTACGCATCTTCAGCAAGAAGGCGGGGCTTCGCTCTATGATCTTATGATCGATTTCATGGTGGATAAAGAATATTATACAAAAGGAGGAGATCTCCAGGCGGTAAAGGATTATATCACTAAATTGAAGCTGATGTTTCCCATTTCCAATGGCGATCCGATTACATTGGAGATCAATGAAAAACTGAACATGATGAATAATGACGATTTCTTGAAAGAATTTGATATTGCTCATAGACCAATTCTTCTTCAAGGCGAGGACGTATGGGGGTTTCAGTTGGCCGTAAGTTGGGCGAAAGAGCTAAATCAACTTGACATTCCGGGTTGGAAAAGAGAAGTCCGTCTCAAGGCGATTGATTATTTAAAAGCCGGTAACATGAACGCCTTTTTACTGTGCATGATTTTGATGGCGATGTTAGGCGATAATTCCTCGGCAGAAAAAGTCGGTTGTTATGGAGGCACGGCAAATTGGTTGAAAGATCGAACGGATGATCTTACGAAGCTCACGAATCAATTCAAAAAGGGTTTTGCAACGAATGAAGAAGCTGCGGAGTTCATCAAGGGCGTTAAAGATTTTAATATTGTTTGTAGAGATCCGAGGGGCATAGGAATTAAAGATACGGTCAATAAACAGCTAGGTCTTTCTTCCGGTCTTCTCAGTATCAAGGTGAAGGTTCCCTCTTGGACGGATTCGAAAGGTGTAGTTCATACAAATGAAGAGAAAACGCTGTATGAGTGGTCTAGAATTACGGATTCTAAAGACACAGACAGTCCTTTGCTGAAAGCGCTAAAGCTTTGTTATGTCGATACCACGGGGAAGGAAAACCCAACAACGAATCCTCTTTATATACAAATGGATAGAGAGTTTTCGTCTGTATCAGGCGCCGTGACTTTCCAATCGACAGCGCAGACACAATTACTTAGTCAGCTTTCAGCCGACATCGACGTCAATCTTAATTACATAAAAACGTGTCTGAGCGGAGAATCCGGCGTTGTTGCGGGCGAATCTGCGTCTGTTAAGAATCAGAAATCATAAATCTGATTTTGTAATCAGATTAAAAGGCTTTAATAAAGATACAATATTTTTAAACATATTTAATGAAAGAGGCGTTATGGGTGATATTAGTATAAATGATAATTTGGATCCGATACAGATTCAACAGAAGCTGGCTGATCTGCCGCCTGATACAATAGAAATTCCTCCTGATCTTCAGAAGTTGTTGGATCAACTTCCTCCCGGAGATGTTAAAACAAAGTTAATGATGATCGTTGCTGCTATTAAGGCTGCGAAAGATCAGGCAGATGCAGGCAACCCTCAAGGGGCGCAACAAATTATTGATGCTGCGAATCTTATTGCAAACCAGTTGGCAGATGATCTTGAGAAGGAATTAGGAGAGGAAAAGGCTCCGATGGGGCTGTTTTCGGCTCTTATAGGCGTCGTTAACTGGATGGAATCAATCGAACATCTAGAAGTCTCATTGTCCGAACTTGCGGCTTCAATTGCTGATATTGTCAAAGCGTTTTCAGACAAAGAAAGCACTGTGTTGCAGGCTGATGCAAAGTCTATTAAGGACGATATTTATGATAAGGATGGCAAGAAGCTTGAGAGCGATGCTCTTACCCAGCACTACACTGATGGCGGTAATCAATATCAAAATGATGAAACATTTTTCACGGGCCAGATCGGGCAATTACAGGGATTGTCGGAAGGAGCTCAAACCTTAGTGAGTGATACTGCGAAAACTCTGAGCGGTGATATTACAACTCTCCAAGCGTTCATTCAATTGTGGAATAACTTAGCAACGGCAGTAAGGTAAGGATAATTATATGGCCACCGCAGAAAAAATCGAGTTTAGTCTGCCGCCGCCTCTTCCTCCGTCGCTTTCTCCAGAAGCGGTGTTGGCTCTGTTGGCGGATGCGAATGCGCTTCCTGTCGATTCAGACGATGGATCAACAGGGACGTCATTCTCGCCGCAAACGCGGGTGACGATGTCTCCGACGCTAAATAATCCGGCGCCGGATGACGGGACTGCTAGTACTACAGGTGGTTCTGCAGGTACTCCTGCAGGAAGCCCCAGTCCTACGCCTCCTGCTACTCCTGCAGGAAGTTCTAATCCTACGCCTCCTGCGCCTACGCCTACGCTTGTGGCTACTCTTACTCCTGAGGAGCAGAAATCATTGATTGATGCTCTTCTTGAGATGATGGAGAAGTATGAGAATGCGGAAGTTACTCTGTCAGGCACTCAAGCAATTAAATCCGGTAATCGGAAAGAAATTGCGGATGCGCTAGCCAATATTATCGATATTATGGGTCAAGAATTAAAAGCTAGTGGGGCGGAATTGGTTGCGTCTCGAAAACAAGGGGAAACGCTTTCTAATGTCGCTGAAGGTTTCGGTTGGGTTTTAACAGCCTTTGTTTTCGCCGCTACATTTTATTTCGCGGGACCTCTCGCCGCTCTGGCAACCGGGGCCGTTATGGTTGTTTTACAGTCGAAAGTTCTTGACAAACCATTAAAGAATTTATTTGACACGATGGGCATTACAAATCCTGCAATTCAGGGTGCTATCAAAATTGGTATTGCTCTGGTCTTTTCTGTAGCTACAGGTTCTGCGGCGGGCGCTTTGGATAGCGTTATCGCAGCCGGAGTAGAGGTTGCTGCGGGAACGGCTGCTTCTGTCGGTGATTCGCTTGTGACCTCCGGATTAGATGTTGTTACGGATGTTATTGTGGACACGGATACAACTCTTGCTCCGATTGCGGACGATGTGGCCGTTTCCGGGACGACTGCTGGGTTTAAAGCGATAGCTCGGCAGGCAGCACCGACGATCATTCAGATCTTTGTGCAGTCAGCACTCTCAATGGGCGTTGCAGATGATCTTGCGAAAGGGATTGCAGAATGGGTGTATTCAGATGATAAGGAGGGCGCAGATACTTGTGAAACGGTGATTGCTGCTGTTTTAACGGTCACTATGGCTTTTGCCGCAGCCCTTATATGTGGAAAAGTCGCAAATTTAGGACAGGCTGCAGCGAAATTGTCTAAAGCGCTTCCACAAGCCGCAGAGAATTATGGGGCGTTGAAACCGCTCAATTTTTTGGTTAATGTGGCGGGCACTCCTGCGATTTATCAAACGTGCATGTTCATCTTTCAGGTGGGTGGTGCGGGCGTTGGTATTGGAAGAGGAGTTGTCACGCTCGATCAGGCAGATATTAAAGAAGAACAAGCGGTTGCTGAGAGTTTGTTAGAGATGGCTGTTGAGCTATCTGAGGGAAATACTCAAGCGATGTATCGATCCAATCAAACTCATAAAACGACGATGGAATCGATGATGTCTTGTAATGAGCGTTGGCCGGAATTAACTCAGTATCTCGCTCACGCAGCACAACAAATGTTAGCATAAAAAAATAATATAAAAGGGGAATTATGACAAACGAAGTTGATGTAATAACGTTTAGACCAGGTGTGGCTAAAGACATTATAGCAAACGTTTCTATTATAATGTTTGATAATAATTGCATTATTGCTAATGAAAAGAATATCGATACAACTTTAAACGGTGTTTCAGCGGATGCGACGAAAGAGAATGCATTTTCAACCGAGGGTCAAATCAAACAGCAGGCTAAACAATTAAGGGTTTCGGGGTGGTGTGATATTGGAGGTGCAAGCGCTAACCTTGCCATTGTAGGCGGCTGTGAAATTAAAGGAGCGTACGATACCTATCAAATTAACAAGAATAGTAATCGTATACTGAACGTTAAAGCGGTACGTGATGCCCCAGGCCTTCCCCCTGGTGCAAAACCGTCGGTGGAGTCTGGTTCGGCGCCGGCGCCAGCAAGTTCTTTTACAGAGACGGACGCTCTTTTCACTGCCGACTCACCAAATCTGGCAGTGTCTGCAGGAACATTTAAGCAAGAGATGGATAAAGCGACAACTGTAGAATATAAAGCCAGAATCGAAGCTCTTGAGGATCGAGTGAAATTTGATGCAAAATGTAAAGATGCCCTCGCGGTCTTTGAGAGACGGTCGGTCGAACTTAATAATACTGCCCAAGCAAACAATATGCGCGCAGCTAATTGGTCGGGGTTATCAACGAACTTTGCAAAGGGAGCGGATAATATTATTGGATCCGATTTAAAGCTCAGTGAAGCAGTCTATGCGAGATCGAAAGTTCTTGCAGAATATCTGGCGTCATTAGCCCAAAAAGGTCGAAAAGGGACCGACGAGGGCGTTGATTTTGCCGTGCGGAACACCCAGAGCAGTATATCTGCGATGGAAGGTACGCTTTATGGCAGTAACTATAAAAATTAATAGAGCTTTTTGATTTCGTTGTGTTGAGCTGGAGATCGTTAATAAATAACTTATTGCAATCTTCGGTATATATCGCTCGTGGTTCAAAAATTGGTTCTGCCTGCGTCAGATAGCCCTTGAATATGAATCCGCCTGCATCGCCCAACTTCTTGAAGTTGGGCGATGCAGGCGGATTCATATTCAAGGCACTTCATGGGCATAATCCGATTTTTGAATCATTCCCGGTATAAAAATGTTCCTTTTTTTCTCCTAAGGGCTGTTGTTCGTGAGAACGCAGCCCTTTTTTTGTGCATCTCCAAAAAACCGTTTTCTCGGCTTTGCACAAATAGACATCTTGCATAACCACAATTCCTTGCCCCTGCCCTTGCCCAAAAAAAAATTTATGCATCAACATAACACTGTGGGCAAACTTTCTCCCAGTGAGTTTAAGAGATTAACCGGGCAAGGGCAGGGGCAAGTTTGAAATGAAAATACACAGCGAAAATGGATCATGCGGAAGAGCTGAACATTGAAGGGCTTGCTTTTTTTGTTTGTTAGATTTTAAGTGGCCGTGAATAATCAGACATAAGGCGGGTCGACTTTTCTGTTGAGAGAGCGATTCTTTTGATCCAGGATTCCATAGATAATATAGGCAGATGAATGAAGCTAAAAGAGATGGTCGAGGCATTGGCGTCGGAGCTGGGGATCGAAATGCCTAAACTCGATCAACAAAAAGCCTATGCTGTGGCGATCAACGAAAAATTGTCTGTAACGATTCGCGATTTAGCGCCGGGTTTTTCTTTTCATTCTTTCGCAGCACCCTGTCTTTCTAAAAAACGCGAAGAGCTTTTTATTTATTTAATGAGGGCCAATTTCCTCGGCCAAGGCACCGGCGGCGCACGAATTGGACTCGATGGCGACGAGAAAGTCTTGACACTCTCTATCGGATTTCCGTATGAAATGAACTATCAGCTCTTCAAAGAGAGTGTGGAAGATTTTGTCAATTATGTGGTTTATTGGCGGGCTGAGATCGCCAAATTTGAGCAGGAAAATTAATCTTCATGCCAGCGCATTTCATTGTTGAAGAGGGTCCCCTCACCGGGCTGATCCTCAATTTAGATGAAGGAGAGGAGTGGATCGTCGGACGAGATCCCAATGAGGTTGATTTTGTCGTCGATGATAGCAAGGCATCGCGAAAGCATGCCCGAATCACTCAGACCGCTGAGGGATTTTTCATTGAAAACTTGAGTCGCAGCAATCCCACCCTCGTTAATGGCGCGCTGATTAAGGAACCCACGCTTTTATCGGATGGAGACACAATTCAGGTAGGCGGCACCGTCTTTCGATTCTCCAAAGAGGCCGCAGCGAATCAAGGCGCTCCTTCCAAACGAAGCAAAAAAAAGAAAAAAGAAAAAGGCGGCTACGAAGATATTTTCGGGGATTTGGAAACGCCGGAACTGCCGCCCGAGCCTGAACCTCTCGAAGAGATCGCTGAAGAAAAATTGAGCGAGCCTGAAGAGACTTCCGCGCCGCCGGCTGAAAAAGCCATTGCGCAGACAGCGTACGATACGATCTTTGAAGATGCCGGCGCTGAGGAGCCGCTGCCCTTTAATTGGAGGGCGGAAACTCCTCTGGTGCTGAAGGTAATCGGCGGGCCGAACGCGGGCGCCGAAATCGGACTAGAAAAAGGGCGTTCTTATACGATCGGAAAAGATCCCAATAGTTCCGATATCGTTTTTCAGGATTTGAGCGTTTCGCGCAATCACGCACGCTTAACGGTGACTCCTGAGGGGATTTTAGAGATCGAAGATCTGCAGTCGAAAAACGGCACGATCATTAATAACAATCCCATCACGGAAAAGGTTCTGGTGACGGCACAAGATACCGTTGCGATGGGTACGACGATCTTTATGATCATTGATCGCGAGGCGGCGCAAGAAACCATCTACGCGCCCAAGATGCCGGTATATGAAGCCCCAGAGCCGGTGGATGCGATCCTGCCGGAAGTCTTGCCTGAGGAAAAGACGGAAGAAAAAGATTGGAAGAACATTAAAATTCCCGGCAAGCATCTGATCTTTGCCGGATCGTTTGTTGTGATTTTTCTGATTATGTTCTTAAGCTTTTTCTCACTATTTAAAGCAGAACATATTGAAGTCGCTGTGAAAGCTCCTCATGAGCATATCGACGAGGCTTTAGCAAAATTCAGTGGTGTTCAATATTCGTTTAACCCTGCCAGCGGCAAGCTGTTTTTGGCGGGACATGTGCTGAGCGCTGTGGATTATCAGGAGCTGAGCTACAATCTCTCTCAAATTCCCGCGATCATGAGCACGGATGATAATGTCGTCATCGATGAATATGTCTGGAAAACAATGTCCGATGTGTTGACGAGCAACGCTCTTTGGCGCGGAGTTAATATCGTTTCGCCTGAGCCCGGCCAATTCGTTGTTCATGGATATGTGCAGACCTTGGATCAATCGGCGCTCTTAGCCGAGTATCTCAATGTGAATTTCCCCTATCCGGATCGTTTGGTGAATAAGGTGGTGGTGGAAGATACGCTCAATGTTCAAATTCAAAGCTTGCTGCAATCAAAAGGATTTAGTGCGGTTGCTTTTCAGCTCTCAGTGGGGGATCTGATTTTATTGGGCCGCTATAACGAACAACAAGATGTTGAATACAAGGATCTGCTCTCTTCGTTTAACAAGTTGGAGGGCGTTCACTCGGTGAAAAATTTTGCTGTCGCCTCGCTGCCATCGCAAGCCAGCATTGATCTCACGCAACAATATAAGGTAACCGGAAGTTCGTTGCATGATCATCAAGGATACAGCGCAATTGTCAATGGGCGGATTTTTACTTTGGGCGATGCGCTCGATGGAATGAAGATTACTGCCATTGAATCAAATTCGATTCTTCTCGAAAAAGATGGATTGAAATATAAAATTGATTATTCCCGTTGAGGGTGCTAAATCATAGATTCCGGCAAATAGCCTGGAAAGGAGTGTCGATGTACGGTCTAGAAAAAGGAAAAAAGGGCGAAGAAGATATTTTCATGTTCGATTTGGAGCGTGAATTGAAGGAACGTCCCGGCCACGCTAAGGAGCTGCTCAGTAAGGCTGAAAAAAGAATGCAGGAAATTAAACATGTACTGAGAGAAGGGGCGAACGAAAAAGATTTCGATAAGCTGGGGATTTTGCTTCACGGCTATACCTCCCTTCAAAAAGTGCTCAAGAAAATGGTTAAATAGGAGTTTTTCATGAAAATGACGACACTGTCGTTTACTTCGCTAATCGACGCTTATAAAAAACTCCAGTCGGGATTGTTAAGCCAGGTTCGAAGCTTAGCGAGCAAGATGAGCCAGGCTAACCCGGGCTCGTTTATTCTCTTGCAATTCCGAATGAGCCAGGTAACGCAGATCGGTGAAACGATCTCTAATTTGATCTCTCAGGTCAATACGGTTATCGGTATGGCTGTTCGCAACCAAAAAACACAATAAAGGCAAGAAGAGGAATCATGGCAAACTGGAAAGATTACAAAGAGGATTGGATCCTTTTTCTCGAAACAGGCTTCATCGCAGTCAATCAGGCGGACGAAGATGCCGCAATTAAGCTCTTTAAGGCAGCTGAGCTGTTGAATCCTGAAAGCATTCTCCCTAAAGTGGGCGTGGGCTATCTCCACTTGCATAAGCTGGAATTGAAGCAGGCTTGTAAAAAGTTTGAAGAGGTATTGGAAAAAGAGCCGAAAAATGAGATGGCCAAGACCTTTTTGGGCATTTGCATGAGTTTGTCTCCCGCATCATTGGAGAAAGGCGAAAATATTTTAAAACAAACCCATAAATCCCATGATCCCTTGATCAAGCGCCTATCCGATACCGCGATTGATTTCGCAGAAAAGTTTTTGAAAAAAGCCCCCACTCCTGTTCAGGGCCAAAGAAAAACGAAATAAGACGCGATTGGATAACTCATGACGGTTCCTCCCGATAAATCGGATCAAATTTTTTCCTCTCAGCCAGTTAAGCAAGGGCCTACCCCTCAGGCTCCCGGATCTGGCTTTCAGGGTTATATGTCCGAAGCGTCGAAAGCCTCGGCGAAAGGTTTTACGCCTGCACAAGGCCCCGGGGTTGCTGATGCGCTTCAGGCAGCCCGTGCGGCTCAAACGGCAGGGCCGTCGTTTGAAACGTTAATTGCCCAGGTAGGAACCTCTCAAGACAGTTTGGCAAACGTGCGTAATCAGCTTAATACAAAGGGGTTGCAATTTAAGCGCTCGCAACAGCATTTGCTCAGAAACAAGCTCTCCGATGCGTCGACCTATCTACGCGCGGCGAATTCTCGGTTGGGGGCGGAAACGCCGCCAATGCAGCCGCAGACGGGGGCGCGTCCGATTGAGCGCTTCATTAATTACGTCACGGATGGCGAGAATCAATTAACGGTGGCACAGCAAAAAATTATCGAAATGCAGAGCAAAGGTAATGAGCTGCGTCCGGCCGATTTTTTGCTGATTCAGGTTAAGATGGGGCAGGCGCAGCAAGAGATTGAATTTTCTTCCACATTGCTCGCCAAAGTGATTGATTCGATTAAGCAAACACTCAACATCCAATTGTAAAACTCATGGAACAAAACCCTTCCTTCGACAAGCTGATGAGCCATCTGGAGGATGTGGAATTGACCACGGTTCATGGACGTATTACCGAAGTCGTCGGTATGTTGATCCGTGCGGTTGTGCCTCAAGTAAAAATGGGGGAGGTTTGCCTCATCAAGCGAGATATCGAGCCTTTGATTGCGGAAGTGGTGGGGTTTACGAAAGATGAAGTGCTTCTTTCGCCGGTCGGCGATATGAAGGGTATCGGACCCTCTTCGGAGGTTATTCCGATGCGGATGTCGTTTCAAATCAAAGTGGGCGCCAATTTACTCGGTCGTGTTTTGAATGGGATGGGTCAGCCTATCGACGAGGATGTCAAGGGTCCTCTGGTTTTGGATGAGTACTATCCGATCATTAATCCGCCCCCTGATCCGATGAAACGCCAGCTTATTACAAAGCCCCTTTCCGTTGGCGTGCGCTGTATTGATTCTATTTTAACCTGCGGCAAAGGACAAAGAGTCGGTATTTTTTCTGCCGCCGGCGTCGGCAAGTCGACATTGCTGGGAATGATTGCCCGCAACGCTGTAGCCGATATTAATGTGATTTCTCTCATCGGAGAGCGCGGCCGCGAGGTGCGCGAGTTTTTAATTAATGACTTGGGCCCTGAGGGAATGAAGCGCTCTGTGATTATTGTTTCCACGTCGGATCAGGCGGCGCAAATGCGAATCAACGCGGCCTATGTGGGGACAGCCATTGCCGAATATTTTCGTGCGCAAGGCAAGTCTGTTATTTTGATGATGGACTCTGTGACGCGATTTGCTCGCGCTTTGAGGGAAATCGGACTCGCTGCCGGTGAGCCGCCCGCTCGTGCGGGCTATACTCCATCTGTCTTCGCCGTTTTGCCTCGATTGCTCGAGCGTTCGGGTAATTCAGATAAAGGGTCAATTACCGCATTCTATACAATTCTGGTCGCCGGTGATGATCTCAACGAACCAATCGCCGATGAAGTGCGATCCATCTTGGACGGCCATATTATTTTATCTACAGATTTGGCACGCCAATATCATTATCCGGCGATCGACGTCTTGGCTTCCGTCAGCCGTATATTGCCGCAGATTGTGGATCGACAGCACCTCGATCTCATCGGCAAGTTGCGCGAAGTGTTGGCGAATTATAAAAAGAATGAGCTTCTCATTCGTATCGGTGAATATAAACCCGGTTCGGATAAAAACGCCGATTTTGCCTTAAAATATATTGATAAGGTCAATCGCTTTCTCAAACAGCAGATTGATGAAAAATCGTCTTATGAAGAGAGCCTTCGTATGTTAAAAGCTCTTTTTGTCTAAAAATGGCTGTTTGCATAAATCAACCACAGAGAAAAACTTTTTGGTAATTTTTCGGTGGATCCGGTTGAAAATATAGATTTTTCTCTCTAAGGGGCGTTGTTGCATAAAAAGCACCACAGAGCAGGAAGGGCGGGGGTCGGCCGTTTCGGCCGACCCCCGCCCTTCCTGCTCTGTGGTGCTATTTATTTAGAAGTATAAGTTAACTATTCATCCTAAGGGTTTCGGGTCCAAGTTGACTTAAACGAGTTTGAAGTTCTTCTAATCGATGTTGAATTGCCGCCATTTCCCGGGTTCCTTCTTCGATTTTTGTTCTCTGTAATTCGGATTCGGATTTGAAAGAACGTACTAAATTCTGGAGCGCGGATTTTTCTTCGAGAAGATGATCGATCTGCCTTTTTAGAGCATCTTCTTGTTGATGCAAATCATGGAGAAGAGTTTGCAGTTTTATATTTTCACTTGCGGCGGAGCGATTTACGCTCCCTAATCGGCTCACTTGCGTTGTCAAATCGGAAACGGACTGTTTGAGTGATTTGTTTTCCGCTCCTAATGATGCCGTTGCTTTTTCTTGCCTATCCAGATCGATTAATCGTTGCTGCCGAATCGATTCAGACTGCTGTTGGATGTTCACCAGTTCTTCCCGTAAAGTGACTAATTCGTGTGTGAGATCCTCAATTCGCTTGAGATCCTTTTTTCTTTCGGCAATGATCGAGCTTCTCTCAATTTGCAATCGTTCGAGATTAGATGAAAGTTCTTTTGACCGTTGTGACAGGGTGCTGATTTCCGCTTCTTTATCGGCATTGGTTTTTCTTAATTGCATAACAGACTCTTCGAGCCTGCCTGCGGCATTGTGCAGTTTTATTTTTTTATTGACGCAAGCCATTCCGCCCATGCCTGTAAAAGCAGTGCCGGCAGATAAGGCGGCACCCGCGGCGGATGCAACGGTCAAGGGTAAGTTTCCTGTGGCGATTCCTGTGGCGCATCCGTAGAGTCCCGCAGCGGTTGCGCCGGTGCCGCAAACCGCTTGAACGGATTGGGTGGGATGGGTACAAAAACATTGCGCCGGGTTACATTGACAGCGCTCTTGCTCTGATGAGTTACATGAGCTAAAAATCCCTGTGCACATATTTTATTTCCCCGCTGTTTGAGAAGGTTTTGGGTTGGGAAGATTGCGGTTCAAAGCATCGAGCATCGCATTGATCTGCACGGCTGTTTTGGCGGTTTTTTCAGCAACTGCTTTTTGTTTGGCGATCGCGTCTTGCATTTTAGTTGCATGAGCATTGATTGCGGATATGTCGATGTCAGGCGATTGCATGGCCTTGGAGATCGTTTTGATTTGCTCCTGGAGCTGTGTATTTAAACGGGCGTAATTTTCAATTTGCTTCTGATAGGCGGATGTTTGCTTTTGGAGATCGATTAGCGAACTACTTAATGAGAGATTTTGTTCTTTGGCTTTGGCAGCGATCAGGTTGAGTTCGGTAATTGTTTTTTGATCTTTTTCCGATAGTTTTTGGTATTCATGGATCTGGTCGGTCAATGATTTTTTTAATAATTCCATCTCTTTTTGTGCATCAATTTGCGTTTTGGCTAGAAGCTCCGCCGATTTTTGCAGCTGTTGATTGAAGGATTTTTGGGCGTTGTTTTCAGCATCTGACAATTGAACATACTTTTTGTTTTGCACTGCAAATTGATCCGCAATTGCGCGGATTTGGGAGGTGAGCCGTTCGATTTGAGCATCCTTCTCTGACAAATTCGCTGTTAATGTTTTTAATTCTGCGGTTTCTTCTTCAATGGTTTTTAAATCGGTCAATTGATGGATTAAATAAAAACTCGTAAGAGAGGTCGTTAAAAAAATGGCGCCCATGACAATGAAGGGAATAAGGTTTAACGCGATTCCATAGATAATCGCTGCAGTCGCTGTCAGAGCTCCTGCTGACGAGAGGTATTTTGTGGCTCGCAGCGTGAGAGGCATGGTTTGGTTTTTGCTCTCTGTTGTTGTTGAATGAGGGGTGATAAGCCCAGCGATGATAGCTGTTGGTAGTGTGGTCATATGTCTACTTTGTTTTTGAAAACCCAATCGTCTCTTAACGAATAATTAATATATATATAAATCTTGATAAATCTCCCAAGAATTTATGGTGATTTCAGCAATTCACCAAATGGTTCGTTCGTGATATATACAAAAACTTGAGTATTCATTCGTTGATTGACCGAGGAGTGGCATGAATCCGCTGAATTATCCTTTAGAGCAGCTGGTTATTATTAAAAAAAATCGCTTTGATCAGGCTCTCAAGGCGCTTGAAGAAAAAAAGATCATATTGGAAAAAGCCTACGACAAACTCTATGAATTGACGCAAGAGCGCGATGAAGCTTTGCAGCATAAAGTGGCAAAACTGACGCAGCTGCGCAACGCTCTCGATGAAGGAACGACCACTGATAAGATCCAGCAAATGAAGGTTTACCTAAAAATTGTTGAAGAAAAACTCAAAGAAAAAGAGAAGAAAGTGGTCAATCAGCAAACAGAAGTTGACAAAGCGCAAAAGCAGGTTGATTTGGCAACCGAGGAGTTGTTTCAGCGAAAAAAAGACCTCGAAAAACTGGAGATGCATAAAGCGGAATGGGAAAAAGAGGTGCGCTATTTGACGGAGACGAAGGAAGCCGGGGAACATGATGAGCAAGGGTCTGCGACTTATTTAAGCCGTAAACGGGATGTTGAAAAGCGAAAGAAAGAGGAGAGCTCTTAACCTAGAAACGGCGATTGGATCCGGTCAAGAAATACAATCTTTTGATCCAGAATCGTTTCCAAGGGGGATCGCCTTCACCTTTTGGGAATGTTCGATCTCCCTTGAAAACGATTCTGGATCAAAATCTTGCATTTTTTGGCTCGACCCATTCGCCGTTTCTAGGTTGATAAGTTTATCCAGAGATTCTAAAGTCAAATTTAATTGCTGAATTTTTAAGGAACGTAATTTATGGCCAATCGAATCGGTCCCATTCCTCCGGAATCTCCGCGCAGCGCAAAGAGCTCTCAGGGTCCCAATGCGGGAAAATTTGAAAAGAAAATGCGCATGGTCGAGGAAGTGGATAAGGTGAGCGAAACGGAGCTTGATAAACGAGGCAAACGCGCATTTAAAAAACCGGTGGAAGAAGAGGGTGGTCGCTCTGCTGAAGAAAATCGGGAGCCCTCGCCATACGAACCGAAATTCCACCCGCCAAAGCCGCCTGTGGGCTTTGCTGAA
>Ga0247841_10004241_pt1 | contig 24992 bp, 23 predicted proteins | sample LaCruzMarch2015__2_FD_192410 | JGI IMG/M metagenome (GOLD analysis project Ga0247841, IMG submission 192410) | Freshwater microbial communities from meromictic Lake La Cruz, Castile-La Mancha, Spain - LaCruzMarch2015_18m | ecosystem: Environmental > Aquatic > Freshwater > Lake | place: Spain... | reverse complement strand
AAGCTTCAGAAGAAATTACTCTCGTTGCCGGAGCAGAGAAGACAATTACCATTATTGCTACTGAAACAGGTAAATCTCCAAAAACCTATACCGTTAAGGTAACAAGAAACAACAATGCCCAAACTACTCCCACCTTTAGTCCGAATTCAGGAGAGATTGTTTTAGGAGTAACTTCGATAACTATTACTTCTGCCGGAGCAGATACTATCTATTACACCACTGACGGTTCAACTCCTGATACGGGAAGTTCAACTATAGCTTCAGGGGAGACAATTACTCTTTCTTCCGTTACTAATCCGATAAAAGCTTACGCTGTCAAATCCGGCTACAACGATAGTGCCATGGGTACTTCAGGAACCTATACCCAAGCCGCCAGTGCCAATCTGACAGGATTAGCTCTTAGTGGTTCACCTTCCGGCTACACCTTTGCCTCCGAAACCTATAACTACACCGGGATAACTGTTCTTAATGCTGTTTCCAATATTACCGTCACTCCCACTGGAAGTGGAGCTATTACAGTAGACGGAACAACGGTAACATCAGGAGAAGCTTCAGAAGAAATTACTCTCGTTGCCGGAGCAGAGAAGACAATTACCATTATTGCTACTGAAACAGGTAAATCTCCAAAAACCTATACCGTTAAGGTAACAAGAAACAACAATCCTCAAGCCACTCCTACCTTTGATCCCGCAGCCGGAGCAATTGCTTTTGGAAACACAGTAACAATTTCCTCTGCTGGAGCAGATGCCATTTACTACACTACTAATGGAAGCACTCCGACAAGAGCTTCAACCAATCAGGCAACAACACCTTTAGTCATCAATACTGCTGTAACTGTTAAAGCTCTGGCTGTAAAAGCAGGCTATGATGATAGTGATATTGGTTCTGCTGTTTATACTGCGTTGTCAATTGGCACCAATTATAAGGGTGGCAAGGTAGCCTATATTTTGACATCAGGTAACCCTGGTTACAACGCAAATATACAACATGGTTTAATCGCAACAGCAGCTGATCAAGGCTCGGTAATTGTTTGGGCAAACGTTGATTACCAAAACACCACCGTGACCGGAGCAGATGGGACTGCAATAGGCACCGGCAACCAAAACACCATCGACATTGTTGCACAAAACGGTGCAGGAGACACATTTGCAGCAGGAGTATGCTCAAACTTATCCGAAGGTGGTTACGATGACTGGTACCTACCGTCAAAAGACGAACTAAATAAATTATATACAAATCGGGTAGCAATTGGCGGTTTTTCAGGCTATTATTTTAGTTCATCCGAAGGTGGTGCCGGCAATGCCTGGAACCAGAATTTCAGCAACGGCGTCCAGAACAATGGTCTAAAAAGCGACACAAATCGCGTGCGTGCAGTTCGGGCTTTTTAAAAGTGTCTCCATTAAGCCTAACTCCGGTATAAACATTTTTCTTTCCCGCCTTTACTTTTAGATAAAAATCAAAACCAACATCCAGTACAGGCAAAATGAAAACCATCCGACAAATTACCGGATCTTCTAACCAATTCCAAAGCTAAAGGCCAATCCCCGAGCCCACTTCCAATAAACAAAACTCCACACCCCTTTCCTAAAGTATTATTAACTTGATCACTTAACACATTATTGTTTCCAAGATATTTTTCCATTCCTGTCTGAAATGTCACTTGATGTCTTCTTGATCCTAATAGAGTCTCCAAACGAGCCAAATCTCCCCTCGAGATAAATGGAAAATTAGATATTCTGTCTTTTTTTCTTTCTTTATCTTTACCTTCATCTTCGTTCACCATCCACCTTCCTGTCACACCCGTTACCCAAGAAACCGGTTCTACTAATCTTCTTAACTGTAACAGATTCCTAAAATTACCATAAAAATCTCTATTACATAAAGTAAACACCCCATCAAAATCAACAATAAGCCCGTCTCCCTCTCTTAAAAAAGGTCCTGCCTCTTCCAAGCCTTCAATCCTATGGGTATTACTTAAACACCAGTCAAATCCCCGTTTAAACCTTGATTTCATCTCAACAGTTGCCATGGTGACTCCTGGGGGAGTCGAACCCCCGATTACCTGGATGAAAGCCAGGTGTCCTAGGCCACTAGACGAAGGAGCCTGAAAAGAACAGTCTATTTTACCAAATAAACCAAAATTCCTCTACAACAGGCATTTGCCTTATACTTCAACCATGCAATATATTTTCCATGGAGACGACTACGGCACTAGTCGGTCAGAATTCAACCAACACCTCGACAATAATCCCAAAGCAGAAATTCTTCAGATAGATAGCAAACTTATAGATCTGGATAAAATCAATAATTTCCTCAATGGTTCGTCTCTTTTTGGAGACAATAAAATACTTGCCGTCAGCAATTTCTTTTCTATCCCCAAAGCCACCTTAGACAAACTTCTCGCAATTATTAAAATAACCGGCACCGACGTTGTTATCTGGCAAGACAAAACCCTTACCCCGGTTCAGCTGAAAACATTTCCCAAGGCAATTATCCGTTTATCAAAACTTGACAATAAACTTTTTCAATGTCTCAACACCGTTAAACCCAATAATCTAAAAAGATTTCTCGAAACATACGATAAGGTTGATAAAACCAATATGTACGATCTTTTTTTATACCTGATAAAAGGCAATATCAGAAAACAATTAATCGGTCCGTCAAATTTTAACCCGCAAAACCTAAAAGCCGCCTATCTCCAGCTAATCGAGCTCGATTATCAAAACAAAAGTGGACAACTGACAATTTCAAAAGAAATTGCTCTGCAAAGAATCATCATAAACCTATTGAGAAACTAACCTCCTGATTTCTGCTATTATTTTTATAGATGTCCACAATCATTGATAAACCATGGGGTAGAGAAATTATTCTCTCCGAAAACAACCTGCCATATACCGCCAAGATTTTAGAGATTTCTGCCGGAAAAAGGCTGTCCCTTCAATATCACGATCAAAAAACAGAAACTTTAGTTTTATTTTTCGGACAGGCCAAATTAATCCGCGGGCCAAGCCAACACGAACTTAAAGAAACCGAAATGGTCAACGACGAAGGATATACTCTTCAAAAAATGGAAGTCCACCGTATTGAAGCGATTACGGATTGCCGTATATTCGAGGCTTCAACTCCGGAAGTCGGCACTACCTATAGACTTGAAGACGACACCGGAAGAACTAACGAAACATTAAATCATTCATAAAATTATGGAAACCCCAAACATCCTCTGGTTCAAAGAAATTAGTAAAGACAACATCCCCCAGGCAGGTGGTAAAGGTGCAAATTTAGGAGAAATGTATAATCTCGGTATTCCCGTCCCCAACGGCTTTGTCGTCACCTCCGACGCCTATTTTCGCTTTATCAAAGAAAATCAGCTCGACCTTCAAATAAGAAACGCTCTGTCTCAAATCGACGTCGATGACCCAAGTCAGCTTATGTTAGCATCAAAAAAAGCCAAGGGGATTATAAAAAAAGGAAAAATAAGTCAGGAGCTTTCGATCGAAATCATGAAAGCCTACAAAAGATTATCTGATTATGGCGGTCTAAAAAACAGCCCGGTCGCCGTCAGATCCTCCGCCACTGCCGAAGATTTACCCGATGCCTCCTTTGCCGGGCAACAGGAAACTTTTCTTCATGTTGTCGGCGAAGCCAATGTTCTCAATCGTGTTCAGGACTGTTGGGCCAGTCTTTTTACCCCCAGGGCCATTTTTTATCGCGAAAAAAAGAAATTTGATCACTTCAAAGTCGGCATTGCCGTCCCCGTTCAAAAACAAGTCAACTCCGAAATTTCCGGGATTGCCTTCACCATGAATCCGGTCACCAACGACAAAACTCAAATCATTGTCGAAACTATCTGGGGTCTCGGAGAATACATCGTCCAGGGAAAAGTCACCCCCGACCAGGTAGTTATCAACAAACATGATTGGGAAATATTGTCCAAAAATCATGTCAGTCAAGACACCCAGCTCGTCGAATCTTCTGATGAAACCAAAGAAATTGCCGTCCCAAAAAATAAGCAGAATAAAATAAAAATAACCGACGACACTGCCGTAAAAATTGCCAAAATTTGTCAAAAACTCCACAATCATTACGGCAAGCCGCAGGATATCGAATTCGCCATAGAAAAAAATACGGTTTACATTGTCCAAACCAGGCCGATCACCACCTTTGTTAATACCCAAAAAGAAATTGACAAACAGGAATCAATCAAACAAAAACCCGATCTTCAGGGTGATTCCGCCAGCCCCGGTCTTGCTTCCGGCGTTGTTGTTATTATCAAAAGTCCGAAAGAAATTGATCGGGTCACCAAAGGTCAAATTTTGGTTACCTCCATGACCTCACCCGACTATGTTCCCGCCATGAAAAAAGTCAACGGGATTATAACCGACAAGGGTGGCCAAACTTCTCATGCCGCCATCGTCAGTCGGGAGCTCGGTGTTCCCTGTGTCGTCGGTACCAAAACCGCCACTAAAGACCTGAAAGAAGGAGAAATCGTCACCCTAAACGGTGCCACCGGAGAAGTCTGGCGAGGCAATTTAGCCACCTCTTCAAATGTCGTCGTCACCTCTCAACAACCGATAAACAGCAAACCGCGAAAAACTGCCACTAAACTTTTTCTTAATCTCGGAGAGCCGGAGCTGGCCAAAGATATGTCTGAAAAAAATGTCGATGGTGTCGGCTTACTTCGGGCCGAATTTATGATTGCTGATATCGGCATTCATCCCAAAAAGATGATCGCCGAAAATAAACAAAAACAATACATTAATAAATTAGCCGAAGGGATATTAAAGTTCTGCAAAAGCTTTTCCCCTCGGCCGATAATTTATCGGGCCACCGATTTCAAAACCAACGAATACCGTCACCTTAAGTGGGGGAAATTATATGAGCCGGAAGAGCCAAATCCTCTTCTTGGTTTCCGTGGTGCTATCAGATATATCAATTCCGCTGATGTCTTTAATATGGAGCTTGAGGCCATAAAATTAGTTAGAAATAAATATGGCTATAAAAACCTCTGGCTCATGATCCCTTTTGTCCGAACTCCCCACGAGCTTGAAGAAGTGAAAAAAATAGTTACCTCCGCCGGTCTAATCCGCTCGCCGTCTTTCAAGCTTTACATGATGGTAGAAATCCCGAGTAATGTTATTCTTTTGGACAAGTTTATTGACGTCGGCATCGATGGTATCTCTATTGGTAGCAACGATCTCACCATGTTAACCCTTGGTCTGGATCGGGATAATCAGGAAGTTGCCAAAGATTTTAACGAGATGGATCCGGCCGTCCTCTGGTCTCTCAAAAGAGCTGTTACCAAAGCCAGAAAAAGAGGTATCAATGCCTCGATCTGCGGACAAGCTCCCAGCAATTATCCGGAATTAGTTGAAAAATTGGTAAGATGGGGGATAACCAGTATTTCCGTCAGTCCCGACGTCGTCGAATCAACCAGGGATATTATCGCTTGGGCCGAAAAACGAAGATTGGAACAAAAATAACTATTCAAACACCACTACCACCTCACCCTTAACCAGCCCGAGTTTTTCCGGGCCCATTACTTCTTCAAAATTTTTTGTCATTTCCCGGCAAATCTTAATTTTCACCCCATCTCCATAAACTTGTTTTATTTCTGCCATCAGTTTTTCAATCCTAAAAGGGGACTCATAAACCACCTTTGCCCCGTTTACGGGTAAATATTCCTTTAAAACCTTAATCCTGTCTCCCGATTTTTTTGGTAAAAATCCCAAAAAACTAAATCTTCCGGCCGGCAATCCCGCCAACACCAAAGCATTAATCGCCGCACTTGCTCCGGGAATCGATGTATATTTCAGCCCGGTCTCCTGGCATTTTTTCACTAATTTCCAACCCGGGTCAGAAATAATCGGTGTTCCTGCATCCGTCACCAACCCCACTTTTTGTCCATTTCTCAGCATTTCAATTATTTGGGGAATTTTTTGCTCTTCGACTTCATCATAAAAAGAAACTAATTTGGGATTATTTTTTACCCCCAAATTTTTCAGCAACATTCCCGTATGTCTGGTATCTTCGCACAAAAGACAATCCAACAATTCCAATGTTTCCAGTGCCCTCAAAGTCACATCTTTCAAATTTCCAATCGGCGTCGCAATTATATAAAGCATAATAATTTATAATTCAAAATTTATAATTTCTAATCAATTCAAAATATTCAATTTATAATTTTGAACTCGATGCAATTTTACTAAAAATTAACAACAGCTCTTTATTTTCTCGCCACAACTCTCTAATTAATACCTTCTGTTTTTCTTCAACTTCATTTGCTAATAGCCTCAACCAATACATTGTTTCATTAGCTTCCTTTTTGCAAATATGAATCTTAGATTTAAAGTCAGTTTTACTTGTTGCTCCGTTTGCTTCACAATAATTTGCTCCAATACTTGTCCCTGATCTCAAAACTTGCTTAACAATATTTTCATTTGTTATTGTTACCTTAACAACCTTACATAAACCTATTAAGGATTCAGAAAATTTTAAGGTTCTTTCCTCTAAATCGTAATTCATTAAATATTATAAATTAGATATTAGAAATTTGATATTAGAAATTGATTAAAAATTTTAAATTAAAAATTAGAAATTAGTTAAACTGTCTTATAACCGCCACAACTTTTCCTCTGATTTCTACCTCGGTTACAAAAATAGGGGACATGGTGGAATTTGCCGGCTGTAGCCTTATTCTGGTCGCCTCGCGGTAAAACCTCTTTAGGGTAGCAAAGCCATTTTTCAAAACCGCCACCACGATATCCCCATTATTGGCTTCTTTTTGTTCGCGCACTACCACATAATCACCGCTTAGGATCCCATCGTCAATCATCGAATCACCCTTCGCCTGAAGAACATATGATTTATCTCCGGCTCGAACCAACCCGGAATTTACCATCAATGTTGCATTAGGATCAGTATACGGCTCAATCGGCGCTCCGCAGGCAATAAACCCCAAAACCGGCAATTCAAAAAAATCTCTCTGGGTTTTAACCTGGCCATTTTCCATTCCCGTCACCTCAATTCCCCTCACTGCCCCCTTATATCGCCTGATTAATCCCTTCTTTTCTAACACTGCCAAATGTTCATGAACCGTAGCCAAAGAAGACAGTCCCAAATAGTGGGCAATTTCCGTTAAAGTTGGCGCACAACCATATTTGTTAATATTTTGACTTATATAATCTAAAATCTGTTTTTGTCTTTTATAAAGAATTGTTGCCATGTCAAGATAATACGCGAATAATACCCGAAGTCAATAATTAAAATTACTACCGACAAGATGTTATATTTAAAGATACCTTATGTTCATTATTTTTCTTCTTGCCGCCCTTCTGACATTCTCAAAGCTCTCTTTCGCCGCCGGTGAGTTCAAATCCGTTCAGGAAGTGACCTACAATCTCGATCAAAACGGTGACGCCATAGTTCAGGAACAAGTTACCTTAACCAATAATTTATCGCAAATCTACGTCAAAAAATATACCGTCGAAATAAGCGGATCAAATATCGAAAATATAGTCGGCACAGATGACTTCGGCAATATTGTCAAAAGCTCCGAATTAAAAAATGACAAAACTATCATTAATTTGGAATTCAATCAGCCGGCCGTAGGAAAAGATAAATCCAATAGATTCAATCTTTCCTATTCTATGAGAAAACTTGCCATTCACAAGGGCAATATCTGGGAAATAAGTCTTCCGGAATACAGCGTTGCATCCGAAAAGGATACTACTAATATCACCATCCGCACCCCCTCCTCTTTCGGCAAACTTTCCTTTTCCTCTATCCCCGCCAAAACCTCTCTCGCCTCCGGCAACCAAAACCAAATCCTGTTATCTACCAGCCAAATAATAAACAAAAAAATTCTTCTGATCTTCGGCAACTACCAGCTCTTTGACTTCGAGCTGAAATATTTTCTCAACAATCCTTCCGCCGACACCATCAACACCGAAATTGCCATCCCTCCCGCCACCGACAGCCAATCTATTATTTTTTCCAATCTTAACCCTAATCCCACCGACGTTACCATTGACTCCGACGGAAATTGGTTGGCTCAATATCAGCTATCTCCAAAAGAAGAACTCTCAATAACCGCTTCCGGTCAGGTCAGAATAACTTCACCGGTTTTTGAAAAAAACGAAATCGATACAAATTCATACCTCACTTCTCAACAATTTTGGCCATCCGACAATGAAACCATTCAAAAAATCAGTGCCACTCTTAAAACTCCAAAAGATATTTATAAATATGTCGTCGCCACCCTCTCTTACGATTACGAACGGATAAACTCATCCGGTCGCAAAGGCGCCCTCGAAGCCATCAATACTCCCTCTCAATCCCTTTGTACCGAATTCACCGATCTTTTTGTTGCCCTGGCCAGAGCCAAAGAAATTCCCGCCCGGGAAATCGAAGGGTATGCCTACACCAACAACCCCAAGATCAAACCGGTAAACAGCAACGCCGACATCCTTCATGCCTGGCCCCAGTACTGGGACACATCAAAAAAAACCTGGAAGTCTGTTGACCCGACCTGGGAAAAAACTACCAACGGCATTGATTACTTTAACAATTTAGACTTAAACCATTTTACCTTTGTTATCCACGGGCTCGACAGCCTTTATCCGCCTCCGCCCGGGGCATATAAAGACAATAAAAATATAAAAACCGTTAATATCTCTTTTGCCACCGAAGAATTGGAAGAAAATTATTCTCCGCCTCAAATCACCAGCCCTAAAACAAATTTCTTTGACAATCCCCAATTAAGTATAAAAAACATCAACCCCAATCAGATTACAAATATCTCTCTTTCCGCCGCCGACTTCCAATGGCAGCAAACCATAAAAACCATTCCCCCTTTTGGAAAAGTAACGGTTGATATTCCAAAAATTTCATTTTTTGCCTCCCTCCTTCCTGGTAACCAAAAGATTAAAATTCAGCTTTCTTCAGACAAAATAGCTCCGACGGAATATCAAATCAACTATCCTCCGCACTTCCTAAATTTAGGGGTTACTATCGCAATCCTTATATTTGTACTAACCATTGGAGGTATAATAGTCACTGGTACCAAAAAATCAAACCATGAAAAAATTTCTTAGACTTTTTTTAATAATCATCTTCTGTCTTGTAACCGAAAACGAGATTTGGAAAAATCTTTCTTTCTCTCCAAACATTTCCATTCTCATCAAAGTCGCTTTGGTTATAACTATTTTTGAAATAATCCTCAAGCCGATTATCAAAATTTTGTTACTTCCTATCAATATTTTAACTTTGGGTACGATAAGAATAGTTATCAACACTTTAGGCCTATATCTTGCCGCCTTTTTAATCAATGGCTTTAAAGTCAACAATTTTATTGCTTTTAATTATGGATTAAATGACTTTTTTGCTTATCTTGCCAGTTCCCTTACCATTAGTTTTTTGATATACATCTTCAATATAATTTTATATAGAAAAAAATAATTAATATGAAAACTGCACTTATAATTTTTCAAATCGTTTTATCAGTTGTCCTCTCACTTTTAATATTTCTTCAGCCAAACGACGAAAGCAACAGTCGGGGGAATATAATGTCCACAGTTAATTATCAAAAAAGAGGCTGGGAAAAAACTTTATTCTATTTAACTATAATCACCCTGGTTCTTTTTCTGATTTCGTCCATCATCCAAACAATAATTTAAATCCAATTTGATAAAAAAACTAAGGTTCACTCTAGAATTATATTTAAATTATTTAAAGCGGCATTGGATCCTCCTGGTCGCCGGATTTCTTATTGGCTCGCTTTTTTTTGTCTTCAGAAACAGGCTGATAGCCTTTTATCAAAATCAGTTTAAGTCCAATCGGGTTGTCGGTATTGAAGGTCTTTATACTTCCAAAAATCTTCCTTCGGAAATTCTGGCTAAAAGCAGTTATGGTCTGTTTGTAAATCAGGAAAACGATAAACCGCTTATTTCTCCGTTGGTCAAGTCCTACGATATTCAAAACAACAATCTTGATTACGTTATTGATTTGAACAATGAAATATTGTGGCATAATGGAAAAAAATTCACCGCCTACGACATTTCATACAACATCAGCGGTGTAAAAATTGAGCCTATATCAGACACCAGAGTAAAAATCAGTCTCAATAAAACTTTCGTTCCGATTCTATCAGCCCTGACCAAACCTCTTTTTCTCAACAAAAACCTGGTTGGTTTAGGTGAATATTCAATCAAACAAATAACCTACAGCGAAAGTTATTTTAAGCAAATCACAATTACTCCTACAGACAAAAACAATCCAAATTCTATAACCTACAAATTCTATCCGGGCACCGACGATGTCATCAACGCCTACAAGCTAGGAGAGATCGATGAAATGGAAACCAACTATCTTCCTCCCGAAATGACCACTTGGGCAAACACCAAAACTACTCAAAAAATACAATCCGATAAAAAATATGCCGCCGTCTTTATAAATACTTCCAAGCTTGAATCAAAATCTCTCCGTCAGGCCCTGGCCTATGCTACCCCAAAAACTACCGACAAAAACGAAAGATGTCTTGGCCCTATCCCGCCCAATTCCTGGGCCTACAATCCCTCGGTCAAGGAATATCTTTACAACCCAACCCGGGCCAAAGAGCTCATCAGCGGCAATAAAATTGAAAAATTAAACTTATCAATTACCGACAGAAAGCTGTTGCCGATTGCCGAAAAAATCAGAGACTCCTGGGAACAAAACCTCGGTATCAAAACAACTATTACAGTTGAAAACAGGATCGATAATCAAAACTATGACACTGTTCTGGCTTACTCCGGAATCCCTTCAGATCCGGACCAATATTCATTCTGGCATTCAACTCAAACCGAAACCAATATTACTCACCTCAATAATTCCCGGATTGATAAATTATTAGAAGACGGAAGAACCCAAACAGACATTGCGGAGCGCAGAAAGACATATCTTGATTTCCAGCAGTTTCTTTCCGAAGAATCCCCGGCAATATTTCTTTTTTATCCTACCTCATACACATTTTCTAGGATAAAATAACCTATGAACAAATTTGAAGCAATTTTTATCTTCTTCTTTCTCTTATTATTAACCTACGCCGGTTATCTTTCCTACAAAAGTATTGACTTTGAAGTTCTCAAAAAACTCGAATCACAAACATTAGTTTATCCCACATTTCCCACTATTACTCCAACTGTTGTCCCGACTATTGCCCCCACCGTTATTCCCGCTAAACCTACACATTAATTACACATTAGCAGTCGCACCCAACGAGTGCTAACTGTACAATAAACTTAATTATAGCCAATAGATACGACATATATGAACAATAATTTATACTGTTTTGCCCTGGGAAACAACCATTCTCTCTGTAAAGTAGAGATCATAAACGTTTTATATCAAAAGGAAATTGATTTCGAAATAGTCGAATCTTCACAGGAAACTTTAATAATCAAAAGCGAAATCGAGCTCGAACAGGCCGTTTCCATCAACGACTTTGGCAGTACTGCCAAGCTTATAAAAATCTTTTACTCCGGCAGTCTTACCGGCTTCTTCGATCATCCCAAAAACATCCTCGGCAAGTATCTTTTGCCCGAAGGAACAAGCGACCATGTCCAGGCCGGGTTAAGTCTTTATGGTTCAGGCTGTAAATACAAAGATTTAAACAAAACTTTTGGTCTGATTCCGGAAATTATAAAAAATGTCAAAGATTATCTATTGGAAAACAACATAAAGTGCAACTTTTTGCCAGTTAAAGAAAGAATTATCGCCACGGCCAGTATCGACAACAACAAAATTCTCTCAAAAGGATATGAGTTGATTGTTGCCCCGGGAAAAGATTCAATTTACATCGGAAAAACCATCTCAATCCAAGACTACAAAAGTTATAGCTTCCGCGACTATCAGCGCCCGGCCCGGGATTCCCACTCCGGCATGACTCCTCCCAAGCTTGCCAAAATGATGATCAATCTCGCTAGAAAAACCGGTGACCAGCAACTTCTGGATCCCTTCTGCGGCAGCGGTACCTTCCTCATGGAGATGCTCCTACTGGGGCACAAGCATCTCACCGGGTCAGACATAGATCCAGTGGCCGTCGATAATTCCCAAACCAACACCAAATGGGTGTTGGAAAATTATCCTCAAATTGACAGGAGTTCGGAAATCGGAATTTTTCTATGTGACGCTCAAAAATTATCCTCAAAAATTGCCAAAAAAAGTATTGATGCAATTATCACCGAGCCGTATTTAGGTTCTCCAAAAGCCATTCATTTTAATCCCTCTCAAATCAGCCAGGAGTTAAAAAAATTAGAGCCCCTATACATCGACACCTTCAAAGAATTTTCTTCCATCCTCTCCAAATTCGGAGTTATCGTCATAATTTTCCCCGTCTTCAAATACAAAGAAAATTTCTATTATTTAGAGATTATGGACAAGATTAAACAAATCGGTTTTGAACAAAAAAATTATTTGCCCGACAAATTCCAGAACCAGCAGGAAAAACTTCACTTAAATTTAACCGGTAGGGGAACCATTGTCTACTATCGCCCGGACCAAACCGTCTCCCGCGAAATCATCATCTTTTCCAAAAAATAATTTTGTGTCATTGCTGTGAATGTTAACTAATTAGTTGATGTATACTTTTTTGTGGACAATCTGAAACAAGAACTAATTGCTCACCACGGGTTACTGATATATTAATCTTCCGCGAAACAAGACAAATACGAGCCAATCCCTAGAAATAATCACTTTTCTCTTATAAAAATCGATAATGATTCTCCCTCTCCTTAGTGTTTCCTGCTAAACTGGAATAACTATGTGGATAAAAATATTCACAGTTTTATCGTGTTTTTTTGTTTTTACCCACAGCTCAAACGCTGCAACTACTATTAGTCGCTCTATAAGTCCCGGAGCCAACGATACCAAAGTCAGTAATAATTTTGCTGCCAACCATACCACAGACAAACTTGGTACCGATTCAAACAACCCTGAAAGTCTCTCTTTTCTATTTCTAAATCTGACTATTCCCCAGGGAGCCACTATCAATACTGCTACTATATCGTTTGCTTTTACTGCTCAGGACGCCGGAACAGTTAATGTCAATATTGCTGCCCAAAACACCGCCAATCCCACCGCTCCCACAGATATAAATCAGTTCAATTCATATATTAGCAATTTGACTTCAACAACAACTCCCTGGTCAAATGTCCCCACCGCTCCAAGCTGGGGAACGGTGATCAGTTCACCGGATATCTCCAGTGTTATTCAGGCCATTGTTAACCTTCCTGATTGGGTTTCTGGTAATTCAATTCAGTTGTTTATCACCAATAATGGCAGTAGTTCATATGCCATGAGAACTATTATTATGGGTGACAATACCGGTGGGGAACAAAAACCAACTTTAACAGTCAATTATTCCAACACCGTCTTTGTTCCGGATATTCCCACATCTTTGGCTCAATATTCCAGTGACGGTTCTACCACTTTACCCGATAATGGTAGTATTGGCCAAACCGCCGTCGTCTTAAAATTTAATATGTCTTCCGCCAACGCTACTGATACTTTAACTCCCCAAGTAGAAATACAAGAAGTCGGCACCGCATTCAGCGGAACTCCAAATTTTTCAGGATCTCCGATTGAGTATAATAACTCTCCGGTTTTAGGAACAGTAAATATTACCGAACTTGTCCATGGAAAATCATATCATTGGCAAGCCAGAACTAATAACGTCTCCGGCAATAGCGCTTTCGTTTTAAAGGGATCATCAACAGATTTTTCTATTTCACCCATCACTCCCATCACTTCCGATAATACCGACACGTCCTGGCACAATGAACTCGTCAATATTACGTTGACATGTACCGACATTGGTGGGCCGGGTTGTGCTTCTACTTATTACACCACCGATAACTCCGTTCCTTCCCTTAGTTCCACTGTGGGTAATAATGTCAGTTTCTATATGGACGGCGTTTATACTCTAAAATATTTTTCCATTGATACCGATGATGTTGCCGAATCTCCAAAAACAGCCACGAATACAATAAAAATTGATACGACTCCCCCCGACGGCGGAAATTTGGACTACAACGACGGTTTTTACATTAGTGATTCCGTTAGCTTAACTGCCGATGACGGGAATGACACCGGTGCTGACATCGATACTTCCAGTCGAATTTTTTATCGGCGGTCCGCTTCCATGACAGACCAGATCTGTGGCACATACAGCTCTTGGTCAGTTTTTGTACCGTCAGGCAGTTATCCCAATTATTCCGATAGTACAGTTGTCTTAGAAAATTGTTATCAGTATAAATATACTGTTAGTGATAACGCCACTAATCAGATAACTTATTCTTCAAATAATACCGCCAAAATCGAAAGTATAGGTAATTTATCAATTAGCAACTTTTCAAAAACGATTTCTTCCGGTGTCAACGATAGCCAATTAATCAATGGTGCATTTAACAACACCAACACTACCGCGCAGTTCGGCAAAAGCAATAATAATTCCACTAATCACTTTTTTCTTTTTGACAACATTACCATCGCCAAAGGCACCAATCTGGCTTCGGCAAAAATGAAGTTTACTTTAACCGGGTCGGGGGCAGACACTGTTAATGTCAGAATTAAAGCGGTGAATCTCGGTAATCCCACTACTCCGGCCGATGCCGCTGACTTTTTAAGTGAACAAAGTCAACTAGCCAGCCAATCAATAGATTGGAATTCTGTTCCGTTTGGAGTTTATGGCCAGGAAACTACTTCTCCCGATATTACTTCTGTCATTCAGCCGATTATCAATCGTTCCGACTGGGCCAATGGCAACTCCATTCTTTTATGGATCGGAAACAACGACAGCAGTAGTTGGGCTAGTTCTACTTTTATTACAGCTGATTATAGCGGAGCTGAGCTAAAACCAACTCTGGATATTTCTTATATCTATTCCAATTTTGCTCCGGAACCTCAAAACGACAGTGTCATCACCAGTGCCGGAATTACTTTTAGCCCTCTTAACAATGACACCGATCCCGATGGTGATAGTCTAACTTTAATTTCCGCCTCAGATCCTGCTCATGGAGTTACCTCTGTCTCCGGTTCTCAAATTCTTTACACCCCCGATAGCGGCTATTCGGGAAGTGATACCTTTACCTACACCATATCTGATGGCCACGATCATACTGCAACAGCAACGGTTAATGTTGACGTTTTAGCTAATCCTATTTATTACACTCTCTCTTTTACCGCTGACAAAACGACTGTCCCTACTTTGTATTACCCTCAATTAACTTATATTGCCCATTTAGGAAATGTCGCCGGTGCTACTGTTACTTCAAACAACACAACCGTCATCAGCCACTATGACTCTCTTACCGGTAATCTCTGGTTCACTTCCGGTCTGAATTCATTTCAAATATTAATTAAAAATCCCGCCGATACGTCTATTTTTTCTGTCAGTAAAGCCGCCCTAAAAGACAATAAAAGTTTCGCCTGGTCTCATGGAATGGACGACAATGTCTATCTGGCCGCTCAAGTTGCCCTATTTACAGCCAAAAATTGGCAGGGAACCTTCCATTTAATTAGTAATATCATTCAGGATAGCCGCAACGAAAGTTGGATTTACGACAAACCCGCACTAAAAACTCTCTTAGAGCAGGGTTGGGCGTTAAGCAACCACACTTATGACCATCAATGCTTCGGTAGTCAAATGGATGATCCTGTGTTTATGGAAAATACCATTTTAAATGGCTACAACAAATTAATGGAAATTGTTGATAGTTCCACTGTTCCTACTTATAAAATATTAAGTTTCGCTGCCCCCTGTTTTGCTTCAGAGTATGATTCGTATATTTTAGCCATGAGGACTGCTTCAAATACCAGTGTTATGTTCAATGAATCACAGTCCAACGGATTAATGCAGGTAGATCAAAGTGCAACCGGCTACAGTAATTCCGGTCGAACTGCGATTGCAGTAGACTCAAATACTATTAAAATTGGTCGGGATATGAGCATCGAAACTGACTATACTGTCACCAATTCGATTATAGACTGGATGGCCACCAACGCTTCTTCCTCTCATCATTTTTGGTTTAACACCTTAGCTCATGGCAACAAAGAAGCTTCACTTGGGCCGGTACTTAATCATGCTTACGACAATTATGGTCCCATCGGCACTGACGAAATCTGGGTAGCTCCCGCCACAACTATCTATAGCTATTTTCTTGTTCGCGACCGAACCGTGTTATCATCACTCTCCAATGTTCAGGTTGCTGATGGTTCATCACTGATAACTACCGACGTTCTTTTGGCTGATTATGATAATAGTAGTGCTGATATCACCTGGCACACAAATCGGTCAAGTTCAACCCAACTGCTTTTTGGTGTCAATACTTCCATTGGGTCGTCAACCACAGAAGACAACATCTCCGACAGAACCATCGACCACACCGATCAAATTAACAACTTATTACCTTGTACTAAATATTATTATCGAACAAGATCAACTGACGCATACGAAGCTACCGGTCAAAGTAGTCTCGGTAACTTCATTACCAGAGGTTGTCTTAATAATACCGCCGTTCTGGATAGCGGCGTCACTGGTATTTATACCTCCACCGGTGGAACTCTATCTTTATCTAATTCAGACGGCAATATCTTAGTCAATATTCCCGCAAATTATTCTCCATCAAACGCCACTTTTCAGGCATTACAACTTGATAAAGATTTAGTCATTGCCGGCACCTCCACTCCGAACAATTATAGTTTAGTCGGCAACTTTCTCATTCAATTATCTGCTCTGACTTCTCCCGCCTCAAAACTGTCGGAATTTGATTTGCCTTTAAATATAACGATGTCATATAACAGTCAGGACGTGGCCGGCCTTGATGAAAATAGTTTTAAAATTTTTCGTTACGACGGTTCTTCTTGGCATGAGTTAAGTGATTGCAGTGTCAACGATGAAGCCCATACCGTTACCTGTCAAACATCCAATTTTTCCGTATTCGGTATTCTCGGTTTATCCCCGGAAATCACTCCGACATCAACTCCAACGCCCACTCCCACGTCCACTCCTACTCCTACCAATACTCCAACTCCTACTTCTACTCCAACATCCACTACTATTCCAACACCCACTTCCACTCCTACTCCTACGTCCACTCCTACTCCGACATCAACTCCAACGCCCACTCCGACTTCCACTCCCACTCTCGCTCTCACGTCCACTCCTACCACAACATCCACCCCCACCGTTCCAGCTTCTTCAACAGACAATCATTCTTCAGGATCACCTCTGCCATCTTCACCTCATTGTAATGATTCTGTTCCGTCATCAATTCCTGATCTTTTTCAGATAAATATTACCGATACCACCGCCAAATTATTTTTTACTCCTATCTCTAATACTCAAAAATTTTACATTAGCTTTTCTACTAAACCATCGGCCGAAGAGCATGGTGTTGAAGCTAGTCTTGCCCGTGAAGGAGTTCAAAACTTTACCATAAATCTATTAAAACCAAATACCACTTACTATTTTAAAGTCCGCGGTCAAAATGGCTGTATGCCCGGAGATTGGAGTGGTATTGTCAAAGCCACTACTAATTCCAAAAACAATACCAAACTAAAATCCTTTTACAAACATATTCCAATTATTAGAAATACCCTTTCAGTAATAAAAAAACTAATAAAATTACCTGACAATACTAATCAAGTATCAATCCCTCCGTCTTCTACTCCTACTCCGGCTATTTCTCCTCACCCTACTTCGGCTATCGTCAACCAGCCGATTCCAATTACTAAAAAATGTTTTCTTTGGTTATGTTGGTAATATTTACAGGAAAGCGGTTTATTTACTAAAAAAATTGAATTGGCAATTAATAAGGCCGTCAAATCTCATACACAACAAAACCTACAACCGAAAAAGAGATGATCCCTGTTTAAAATAGTATTTCAACAATAATCAATCCTCGATTCCATAATCTCAAACTTTTCGTTATATTCCAAATAGCTAAACATAATATGGCTATCGTTACCAACCACATGGGGAAGATATATTTTTAAGTCAGCCCATAGCTTTTTTTCATTTAATAATTCCCCAATCGACAACCATTCAAGATTTCCTTCATTACTATCTGTTAATTCTCCCTTGTCATATTCAGCCGTAAAAATAAATACCAAGTAAGTCTTATTTTTGTAAGAATGATTATGAGTACCGATAACTCTTAGTTTGAGATTTTTGATCTGTATTCCTGTCTCCTCCAACATTTCCCTGGCCGCAGTCTCATGAACACCTTCACCCGCATCCTGTTTTCCTCCCGGTCCCATCAAATAGTTTTGAAACACCGAAGCATCCCCACCTCTTCTCAAAATTAAATATTTATCTCCCCGCTTAATATATACATTGGTTGTAGAAATAAATTCTGACATAGTCAATTATATTACAGAACCATTTTTAAACTTCTGATAAAATTACCTCAACATGAAAATTGCAGTTGGTACAAAATCCAAACAAAAGATTGCTTTTCTTCAGGAAGTATTAAACGAAATGCAAATTGTTGCCGATCTCGAGTCATTCGATGTCTCCAGCGATGTATCTGATCAGCCCAAAAAAAGCAAAGAAACAAAACTCGGTTCCATCAATCGGGCAAAAAAGGCTCTTGCCCTATCGCCCGGTTCCGATTTTTCATTAGGTATTGAAATCGGTTATCAGCGCAATTTAAATGGTGACTATAAAATACTCTGCTGGGCAACTTTAATTGATAAAGATGGTAAACAAATTTCAAGTCAATCACACAAATTGCTCCTTCCGTCTTTTCACCAACAAATATTAAAAGAAAATAAATATTTAGGAGATTTTGTCCGGCAATATTTAGAAGAAAATCCGGATCCTTTATCACAACATATCGGAATTATAATTAGGGACCGAAAGCCTTTCATTCAAACAGCAGTCAAAACCGCTCTGATAAATTATTTTGTAAAATAATCACTCTTCACCACTCAATCGGTTCCTGGCCGTTAAAAATTAAATAGGCGTTACACTGGGAAAACGGCGCCGACCCAAAAAACCCGTTGTAAGCCGATAGGGGAGACGGATGGGCTGACTTTATCACCAAGTGTTTTGACTCATCAATTACCTGTCCCTTCTTTTGGGCATAATTTCCCCAAAGAATAAAAACCAAATTTTGTCTTTGTTCTGAAAGAACTTTTACCACCGCATCAGTAAACCTCTCCCATCCCTTATTCTGGTGCGAGCCGGCCTGGTGAGCCCTGACAGTCAGCGTTGCATTCAAAAGTAATACTCCCTGTCTCGCCCAGCTCTCCAAGTCTCCTCCTTTAATAGTTGAATCAATCTTAAGATCATTTTTGATTTCTTTATAAATATTAAGAAGTGACGGCGGCGTTGAAACTCCCTGGCCGACGGCAAAAGCCAAGCCATTCGCCTGATTAAATTCATGATAAGGATCCTGGCCCAATATCACCACTTTCACTTTGTCAAAAGGAGTTAGCTCAAACGCTCTAAAAACAAATTTTGCCGGCGGATAAACTGTTTCTTTTTTATATTCGCCTTTCACAAATTCTGCCAATTTCCCAAAATAGTCCTCATTAAATTCGCCTGTTAATACCTTTTTCCACGACGGCTCTATTTTGACATCCATTCATCGATTCTAACATCAAAGATAATAGTGCTACACTGATTTAGTGTTTCCCATAACTTTTATCACCCTTTCAATTCTTAATAATCTTTTTTTACATCCTCCCAAAACCCCGCCGCCTTTAGATACCTACAAAATTATTGATGTCATCGACGGTGACACTATTGTCACTCAAAAATCCCAAAAAGTCCGTCTCTTAAGTGTTGATACCTCCGAATTTTCCCGTTGTGGTAGTTCCGAAGCCAAAAAACAGCTTGAAACTTTAGTCAAGGGAAAAAATGTCTATCTTCGCGAAATTGTCGCCGACAGGTACAACCGTCTCGTCGCCCTGGTTTACCTTGGCAAAACTTTTGTAAACGGGGAAATGATCAAATCAGGGTGGGGGAGATACAACAGTATAAATTCCACCCAAAGCGATCTTCTTCTTTATTATTCTCAAGTTGCCCAGGCCAACAAGCTCGGTGTTTACAGTCCTCTCTGCCGTCAAACTGAAAATCCCAAGAATCCCAAATGTCTTATCAAGGGCAATGCCTCCCGCGACGGTCAGTTTTTATATTTTTTCCCCGGTTGTAGTGATTATTCCCGGGTTCTTGTTGAAAAAGATTTAGGCGATCAATGGTTTTGCACCGAAACCGAAGCCCAAAAAATGGGTTTTACCAAATCCCAAAACTGTTACGAAAAGATTTATGGCCAATAACCGGCCGGAAAATTATTTATCAATATTATCTTTCAAATATTTCAAATAATACTGTAACACAGAATATTGAAGAGGAAATATTTTCTCGGGGTTATTTTTTAAAAGTAATTCCAATTCCTCAATCGTAATCCACCGGGGATCTTTAGCTTCAGACTCCTGCATCTTCACCTCACCTTCTTCAACTTGGCATCTAAAAACAAATCCGATCCACGGCAAACCATCAACTGTCTCCAACATTTGCTGGCAAACAAAAGGCATAAAAACCTTAGACCGATCATGAGGGCGATTTTCTGCCACCTCACTCTGAAAATCAGAAATAATTTTAACAACTTTCAACCCCGTTTCTTCCTTCACTTCTCGTGAAAGTGTTTGGTAAACATCTTCATAGCTTTCAACACAACCGGCAGGAATTTCTATCAATCCGCTATAAGCCGGGCTGACTTTCGGTTTCCATCGGGTCTGAATAAAAATTTTAGTCTGGCCATTTTCAATTTTTTCCAAAATGGCAGATATAACAACTTTCGGCGGAATCATATTTTTAAGTCGGTCAACAATATCTAAATCATTTTTTCCGCGTTTTTCTTTTCTGTAGCCATCTTTAGAGCTAAAGGTATAAGCATTAATAAATGCCTGTTTACTCAATGTTTTAATTAATATCCCATCCTTGCGACAAGTTTGGATATCTTTTGTAGGATCACAAATATTATCCCCAACAAGAATACTTTTTTTAGCAAAAGCAACTTTTACTTCTTGTTTGTTTTTAAACTCATGTTCTCTTGTGTCAATCAATTCAAAACCATTATTCTTCATGATTTTAATTAGAACAGGCCATTTGTCCAGTAAGTAGCTATCTTCAATTAAAAGATCAATATCATCAAATTGTTTAAAATTACCTAAATAGACCGATACGCCAAGAGAACCATACAAAATAGAATCTATTTCGTATCCCAATAAAAATTCATTTAATTTTTGATAATCCTTGATATCCACTGACATAGGCAATTTTATCAAATAAAATCCTTAATTTTTTGTTGTGGGGCCATATTAAAAAATTCGAACTAAATTCTCGCCTGTCATCTGTCAGGACGAAAAACGCGCCTGTCCGTTTACCCGCCTACGAAGGGCCTGTGGAGGGGGCTCAATTGAACCAAACTGTCAGCTCGAAACACAAAAATTTATGTAAATTAGTGATAGAATTTATCCATAAGGTCAGAAATTAATATTTTATTAAGAAGATGAAGAAATATTGGATCCTTTCCGTTTTGGTCGTATTATATTTTATCTATTTCACGGTAGACAACAGTAAGACTACTATAATTTGTAATTACGGTAACAAAAAAATTATTACAGCACATGAAACTAAGTTAACTTTTAATAGACTAGATTTTTTAAGTGATTATTTACCTGACAACAAAAAGATGGCATTACAAAAGATTTGTGAAATAACTCCAAGTGAAACCAGGGAAGGATTTGACGCAATTTATAACGATTTACCTAATAGACTTCCACTCTTTGAAGTAAAACCAGTTTATAAATGGTTTTGAGAGTAATTAAATAAGGTAAAGATTGTAAATATAGGGTTAATGATTAGTTAAAAAAGAGAAGAAGACGAGAAAAATAGACTAGGAAAAAAGCATTTAATTGAATTGTTCTTGTCTGTAGCCCAGACAAACTTAGGAACTAAATCGGATAATTTTTTAAACCAAACTACGCCATCAATATGCTGTTTATGTTCATTTGAAAGTAACATGCCACTAGAAAGTATTTTTTGTGGATTATTTGGTGAAAAACTTCCAGTCCAAACACTAAAAATATCATCTTTGGTAATATCATTTGAAAAAATAATCACAAAATGTTTCTTAAAATGTTTAAAATCGTAGTCTCTAAATTTGTTTGCTGAATTTTGAAGGTTATTTTTTATTGCGTTGTAAGTAGAATCATTTTGTAAGCCTCCAACCTCGAGAGGACTAACTTCCTTAACTTCAACTAATATCTCATCATTTTCAAAATCAGGCGTTTTCTTTCGTTGTTCAGGGACTTTAAATATTTTATATCCACATGATTCAAAATACTCTTGTGTCTTTTTTTCAGTTTTATTTAAAGAATTTTTCATTTAGAAAGAAATAAGGTTAGAATAATCGGTAAGTTATAACTTAGATGAACTGTTAAAGCGGATAAATACCCTCGCTTAATTACCCACCATAATACTAATCCTAAAAGAAACTGAGGGATAGGTAATCCGGTTAACCCAAAAAGATTATGTACAAAAGCAAAAACCATTGAAGTTAAAATACCACACATCCAATAAGGTTTCCTTAACTTTAGTACTATTATTTTATAAGGTATATATCTGTAAATTAATTCCTCGATCGTATTAACCAGTAACATATATAAAGTCACAACACCTATAAAGAGCCAACGATTCTCATTTAAAGCTAAATGAAGGTTATTTATATCCGTCTCTGATAAATTAAGTCTTAATCCGAAAAGTTTTAATTTACCTTCTAAAACATAAACGATAACGAACACGGTGAATCCCAATAAAGTCATCAAAATTAGTTCCTTAAATTTGTTTTTACACATATATTTTTACTTATTTTGTGTATTTTAGTTGACACAGATTTGACATGTGTCATAATATATATGGTCGCGAGGTAATCGCGCCCATCGAAAACAGACCTTCAGGAGAAAAAGCGAAGGTCTTTTTTCGTTTTATCAGGGAAATATTTCAAACCAAATCCGTCAGCTATTCCCTTGTTTTTATAAAGCTTCTGAAAACTTATTTCATTAAAACGCCAGTATTCCTCTTTTTTCTTGTCGTACTCAAAGACGTGATAAATAGGGTAACAATATAGATCGGTAATCTGAATTCCAATTGTTTTATCTGATGTTGAAAAAAGTAGTCTCTCGACAATGTTGGGACACTTACTCCAAACTACTCCATCTTCCCATCTCATTTTGTTGTGAATTCTATCTAATTCCTGACCGATAAAAGTTTTTTCAACCTGTCCTTCGCGAGGATCAATAATACATATCCCCAAAGCATTTTGTTCTTTTAGAAATTTTTGAAATCGTTCGAGTAAAAATATATAAGCAATGTCATATGGATTTTGGGATGGATATTGCTCCCAATAAGATTTTTTGTCTATAACCACAGAATAAACAACTACTGGGATTTTGTTCAAATATTTAGTAATCTCGGCTTCAAGTTCATTGTACTTTTCCCGAGAGTTCAGTTTTAGCGGAGAAGAGGCTTCAAGATCAGGATTTGCATAACGGAGAAAATTTGATTTTATTTCAATGTCCGGGTTTTGATAATATTTAGTTTTAATTTGCCTTAGTCCATTTTCGATTTGTTGAATATCTGTCTCATTAATTACACAACCGGTTAGAACTAAAAACTTTTTGCCACCTTGAGATAAAGGGATAGTGTCGCCGGACTCATCAATGTAAAATAAATACATTATTAAATTATATCTTCTTTTTTTAAATGGCGCGTGTTGCGGGACTAGGGTTCGAACCTAGAATATCCACTTCCAAAGAGTGGTGTCCTACCATTAGACGATCCCGCAGTAGTTTTATTGTGTGCCGATGAGAGGACTCGAACCTCCACACCTTGCGGCATACGCACCTCAAGCGTACGTGTATACCAATTTCACCACATCGGCATTAAATTATTTCAATGTGCCAAATTTCACTTGCCCTGCCGTAGCCTAAGCGAAGGCGGGCCACATCGGCAAGTTATCCCAAAGTACCCTGTATTATACCAATAAAAACAAGCGTAGCCACGTTTATTTGCAAAGCAAATATTACGTGGTGGCTGTTGAGGGACTCGGACCCCCGACATCTTCGATGTAAACGAAGCGCTCTACCAACTGAGCTAAACAGCCAGGTACTTGTATTTTACCAGCAAACAAAAACCCCGCTTAAGCGGGGTAAGTCTGGAGCGGGTAACGGGACTCGAACCCGTGACTCGTCCTTGGCAAGGACGCATAGTAACCACTATACTATACCCGCTAGCTTGTTAATTTACGGATCGACAACAATCTGATCCATTCGTGTATTTTAATACTAAACCTCGTACTTGAGAAGTAGAGACTACAAATTCCATATTTTGTCTTATGTTCCGTTAATCGACTACGACTTTTTAATATCTGTATTTTAATAAATTGTTGCGGCGAAACTTTTAATTTATCAGACCAAAATGCAATAGCCACATTTCGGTCAATATCTTCATATAAAAACAGCCCAATTCTCAATATACTATCAGAAATCCCTAAACATTGACGATAAAAATTTACAACAATTCGTAACAATTCCGGATCAGTGTTAATCACCGCTACTCGGCCATTATCAGTTTTATCTCCCTCTCCCCAGTAAATACCCAATCCAATTAAAAACAAAGGATTATCAGCAAGCCTTTCAAATTCCATCTGCGCCTCCTTAACATAAGACTCTCTTTTCTCTATCTGTTTATTAGCTCTGGCAATATTTGCTGCAAGTAGATTTTTCCTCGCCATTTTTAGTCTTGAATAGTTTAAATTATCGGCTTAATGGTAAAAACGGGATGTTTTTCCAGCCAATATTTGATTAATTAATCTTAGTTTTCGATTTAGTTTTAAACCTCGATGGAGTCGAACTTTGTCTTTTAGATGAGCAAATGAACCCTCAAG